>VMHT01217118.1_pt1 | contig 50660 bp, 70 predicted proteins | sample 4693611 | NCBI WGS metagenome assembly VMHT01 (sample SAMN12280063, study PRJNA550983) | marine metagenome | isolation source: seawater sampled from same location over 5 years 0.02-0.2 micron viral filtrate | place: USA: collected off the coast of southern California halfway between the port... ... | reverse complement strand
ATCTGCTTCTTTGTCGGAAGTACCTGCCTTGTCACCAAGTGCTTTTGCCCAGATTCGCCATAACTGTTTCAACCTTTAGTATCCTCCACATGGTATTCTATCTCAATGATCCTACTCTGTCTACCTGTGCTGTTACACTTTGTCTTTTGACACATAGTACCACCAAGTGACTTGGCGATATAGTCTAGTTCTTCTAGACACTTGCGTTCGAGATCCTCATAGGGATCATAGTACCTGTCAACTCTCACGGTTCGTCTACGATCTTAACTTTGTATACAATCTTTGATTGCTTCTTTGCAAACTTAAGATCAATCCATTTCTTAGTCCAGTACAACGCAAAAAGAACGATGCAAAATGGAACTGCATCTGCCCATGAAATATTGTTCCATGCGTCTACTGGGTTAATTGCAAATAGCATCATTTTTTAAACTCCTTTTTTTCATAGTCATAGTTGGGGTGAGGTTCGGAAGGTACCCAAGGATTCTTAGATACGTTCTTGATAACAATAAATCTATCAGCAGCAAAAGTACCTGCGATTTGAATTTCATAGTCATCAGTAGGCAACCAGTTGAAGGAACCATCCTTCTTTGTGTGTGCCATCTTCTCATTAATCTGATTAATTAGATCAGGAGTAAGTTGCATAGGTTCTGTATCAGACAGAACCCTTTCATCTGGGTCTAGTTTACCAATCATACGTCACCTTGTTTACGGTTTTCAGAGAAGTGAACATCAAACTCGCCACCTGGGTAACGTGCTTTTAGTTTGTCCACATTCATTTCGATGACCTCCTCAGGAGATACATCTAGTGCCATACATGCTTGCATAAAATACCACATGATGTCACCGAGTTCACGCTTCATATGGAACAGGTTATCTTCATTGACAGGTTTGCCTTGGAAGATAATCTTCTTTACTACTTCAGTAAACTCACCTGCCTCAGCAGATAGTCCCAGTGCAGCAGTCAACATCCTTTCTGTAGGAAAGTCTTGATAGTGCAAGTCTGCAATTCGTTCTGTAAATGCGTCTCCACACTTACTTTCTTTTGAAGTCACAGCATTAACGAACTGTGCATATTTTAAAAAGTCAATCATAGGAGAGGGCATCGAAAGGTTTGGATGAAGTGAAACGTTTGACTAGATTCTTTTCTAGATCTTCTTGACCAGAGTCAACGATATCAGTCTGAGCAGAATCTTCAACATCATAGAGTCGCATCTTCGCTCTGTCAATACCGACACAGAACCTTTTGTTCATAGTCGGATCATTGTATCTATTCTTTAACTGCTTGACCATGATCTGATTCATTCCCTCAAGTTCCTCAGTCGAGATAAGAGCGAACATAAGATCAGCAGTGGCAGGAAGACCAAAGGACTCACTCGTATCAGTGAGATCAACATCAGTACTCCCAAAACCAGAGCGAGTCGTTTGTGTCGCAGAGACAATGGGGACATTAGTTTCAACAGCAAGTCCCCTGAGTTCTTCAGCAATCGCTTTAACATAGGTATAAGAGTTAACAATAGATCCTTTGTACCTTTGAGAGGCACAAATGTTGAGGTAGTCTACAAATATAATATCAGGTTTAATACTTCTTTTTAGAGCAAGGTCAGCAATCAAAGATTTAAAGTGACCAACATGTGCCGAAGCAGTTGGATATTCTTTAATGATTAACTTGCCTTGAGTCTTCTTTCCTAACTGCTGAATCTTCTTTTCAAACATCATACGAGGTAACTCAGAGAGTTTCTGGATGTTGACGTTCATAAGATTAGCATCAATCCTTTCTGCAATCTTTTCTTCTGCCATCTCACAAGTGATGTATAAAACATTCTTACCTTGCAGTAGCATACTTGCTGCGACATGACACATAAACAAAGACTTACCGACACCTGTGCCTGCAAGTGCAACATTCAAAGATTTGTTTACCAATCCACCTTTAGTGATCTTATTAAAGAACTCTAAGTCAAAAGGAATCTTATCTTCCTTCCGATGGTAGTAATCAAAACGATCGAATGCATTGTCCATGTAATCATGTCCAACGCTTTGATTAAAGGAAACTCCTAATGCTTCTGAGAGAATTTGGGGAATGGCACCCTTATCTTTCTTGGGATCTTGACCGTCAGCAATCTTGACACTCTCCATAAGAGATAGGTAGATCGCACGCTCTTGACACCACTTTTCCGTAGTATCAACGATCCAATCGTAGTCTGTGGGATCATCGGAAAGGACATTTAAAGTCTCCAGAACAGTTTTATATTGCTCGTCACTAAGGTCATTCCTTTCTTGACACTCAATACTAATGGCATTGAGAGATGGTAAACCATCATACTGACTGATGTACTCATGGATCTCCAGAAAGATAACCTTGAGAGTCTTCTCAGTGAAGTAGTCTACCTTCAGGAATGGAAGGACCTTGCGAGCATACTTCTCATTATAGACGAGATTACTAAGAATCGTGAGTTCGAGGGACATTAGAGATAGTGCAAATAGGTGCCAACGATGTACTTGTTGTTGGACTCAGGGGGTAGACCCGCATGTCTGTACTGCCAAGTAGATGGGAACAATAGTATCCTACCACACTTTGGTTCGATTGTACAGTCCAACTTTGGAAAATGTGTTTGACCTCCCATCCCGACACTGTTTAGATACAAGAAACAAACAAGGAAACGACGTGCGCTGTTGTAGTCTTGTACATCGACATGGTTCTTGAACTGGTCATGTCCATTGTTTTGATAATATTTTAATCGTAATTCTTCAAAGCAATACTTTGATGGAAAGTCTGGACCTAAATCCAGTTCTTCCATATAAATTTGTGTAGCATCAACGAAAGCATCCTCTAGTTTGACATGAATATCAGACCATAAAGGATCTTTTGCTCTGAGTCTATTTGTTAGATTCAGTTCCGTGAAGGAAGGTCGCTGCTCTCGATCAATATACTCACCGTTGGATTTTCCAAACGCTTCAAGTATCCTCTGACAAAGATCAGCGTCAACCAATTGATCATACGTTCTAACATAGTCTTTTAAATTAGTTGCCATACCTAAACTCTTTTGCTGCTGCTTCATCTAGTTTACTCATTATTTCTTCGGTGAAATATTTCTCAGGATTGGCAAGAATAGCAGAAGGATAAACGGAAGATTCCCCAACAACAACGCGATTCCCCTTCCGTTGGAAGACTCCATACTTCTCACCCAACTCCAGTAGTCCGTAATACCTGTCCAGTCCACGGTCGTAATAAAGACGTGTTTCAACTTGCGAGTTCTCCTTAGTTAAACGTGATTTAGCATTCTTACATTTGATAATATTACCAACTACTTCTTTACCATCCTTTTCTTTTTTCTTAGAGAGAAAGATGATACTTGAAGATGCGTACTTAAGTCCACTTCCACCACCCATTTCTTTAGTAGGAATGTAAGCACCTACAACATCATAGGTATGGTTAGTAACTAACATAGGAACATTTGCTTTACCCAACTTAAGAGTCAAAACTCGGAAGATAGACTTAACAACTTGTGCTCTTGTCATGTCACGAGTTTCTTTACCTTCCTCACTGTCAGTTACTTCTTTAGAAGTAGATAACATACCAAGAGAATCAAGAACAAACATCATAGGTTTCTTATCATCAAGTCCCATATACTTGTCAATGATCTTGATTGATTGATGTCGAAACTCTTGTACTGTAGTTACAGGTACAATCATCATACGAGTAGAATCAATACCCCTGTCTTCAATCATCTGCTTAGAAATAGCAGACTCAGACTCAAAGTAGATCACTCCTGCATCTGGGTTAGACTCAAGAAAATGTTGAACAATGCCAAGGCAAAAGAAAGTTTTGCCAGTGGAAGACTCACCCGCAATAGCAGTGATCTTATTCCCTGGTACACCCCCATAGATGCTTCCGCTAACGAGAGCATTAAAGATATAACTACCAGTGTCAATGAAATTACTAGTATCTCCTGCTGAAACTCCATCGGAGACAAGACTGGCATAATCATTATCAATTTCACTTGATACATCCTTTAGAAATGAGTTCACTCTTTGACCTCCGTCATAGTTGTAATAAAATTAGAACGTTTCATGGCACGCTCAAACCATTTTGCTTCTGATTCTTCCTTGAAAGATTGCTCTCTCTTATCTGGGATACCAAATGCTTTTTGATATGATACCACATATTTAGTTGTCATGCAAATAAAAACTCCAATGATGCTACTTTTTCATGTTTCCACCCGATAGTGTCCAAGATAACCTTTACAGGTTCGAGGAAAGACTTAGAGAACTGCAGATCATAGTCCACATGATTGTTAAGACCAAACTCTTTGGGGAAAGTGTTTAGGTAACTGATCACGTTTTCATTGATCTTGTTTGGAGTCTTCATGTACACAAACTTGACCTTTTCACCATCTTGTATCAGAGGATACTTGTGAGTCAATTTGTTTTTCTTGTTGTAAAAGTTGTACAACAAAGCACCACGAACATGAATAGGTGTGCCTTTGCTGTAGATAGTGGTAGGGTTCGCCCACTTATTTATTCCGTTGCATCCCCTTGGGAATGAGATGTCTTCAACTGGCAATGAACAGAACTCAGTCTTGAAGTCTTTGATAAACTTCTGTGCTTCTGCTTCACCTTCATTCATGATAATGGTAAAGCATTTACGAATCGCCTCACGACATGCCATAGGAGTAGAAGACTTAACTGCCTCTAGACCCATGATCTTAAGTTTGGGTGCTTCATAACGAACACCCTCACTGTCCCATACGTTGAGAATGTATCGCTTCTTAGCAGTACATAGACCCTTTTCAGCAATGTTCTCACGCTTCATAATCATTTTCTGCTCGTAAGCGTTGACATATGTGGCGAGCGTTTGGTAAGAATCCGAAATATATTTTTCAAATTCCACCTCACACACCTTGTTAAGGAAAGTAACGACCCTCTTAACATCCGTTTCTCCGCCCTTGAATACACCTTGGACCAGAGGACCAAGATTAAGGTAGATAGAATCAGTATCAGAAGCAATAACATAATCATCTCCATCAGTTTTAAGTACCTTGTTGAGGTACTCGTTCATTTTGTTTTCAATCCATCGAATACTTACTTGCCCAGAGAGAGTAATCGCCTCAGCATTTGCCAGATTGTAGTATCTGAAGTATTGGTTTCCAATGGCACCATAGGCAGAGTTGAGTTGGATCTTTCTTGCCATTTGGATGTTGTTGAACTTTGATATATCTTTTTGTAGTGCCAAGGTCTCTGCAGGTGTCTTGGCATGTTCAAGATGCTGCTTTGCTTGTAGCATCCTTTTCTTGTAAATGGTACGTTCATCATAGATCTTCTGCATGATTTCGGGTAAGAACCCATGGATGTCTTTACGGTATTGAGCACCGTTGGCACAGACACAATAGTCTTTCTCAAAAGTTAGTTCCTCCTTAAGGATTCGATCAACTGTAACTTTTGGATGACGTTGTTCGACGAGGGTCTCTGGGGAAATATTATACTGCATAATAAGGTGAGGATACAGACTGTTGAGGTCAAAACTGACCACCCAATCATAGCATCCTGCAATCGGTTCCTTAACATAAGCACCTGCATACTTTTCGTTTTTCTTTGCTGCACCTTTTCGAGGTGGTACCACAACCTTTCGATCTGTAAGATAGTTATAGATGATAGTATCCCACATGCGAACCTGAGAATATACATCCTCAAAGTTTGCCTTGGCATCATATGACATAGTGATTGCTAGTTCAAGCAACTTCATCTTATCTTCCAGTCTGTCGATCAACTCAACGTCTTGGATGTTGTACTCCATAAACTTCTGCCAATCTTTTGTGTAGAAGTCTTTGAAGTTTTCATACTCACTATGATCGACCTTACGTTGTCCTAACTCAACGAAAGCGATATGGTCGAGTCGATATGACTCCTGGTTACTATAAGTAAACTTACGATAAAGATCAAGATAGTCAAGAATGTTGATCCCACTAAGGTCATAAGCATAGTTCTTCCGTCCTTGGACATAAACTTCCCTTTCGTTTGCACGATTCCAAGGTGACAATGATTTTGTCCACTTTGAACCTAATACTCTATTTACACGACGAGCAATGTATGGGACGTCATAAAGATTGACGTTCCATCCTGTCAAGATGTCAGGAGTGTTCTGTGCCCACCAAGTAATAAAGTCAGTAAGCATTTCATTTTCTGTCCAGAAAAACTTTGCCTTGACTCCTTCAGGGGGATCAAACTCACGCATCGCCCAAGTGTAATACTGTTTTGTCACCATGTCTTTGATGGTGATTGATAGCATTTCTTCTGCTGCTTCCTCTACTGAGGGGAAACCATTGTCACATTGAACCTCAATGTCCAATGCAAACATTTTGATTTTTTTGATATCATAGTCTACACCGTCAGGAAACTCACGACGGATATACTGATATACGAATCTTTCATAACCATGCACCTCAAAACTTTCGACCCCATCATAGGTCTTGATAAATTCCCTTGCTTCCCTTGCAGTCTGAAACTGCATAGGTGCTACAGGGCGACCATCAAGGGTCTTGTATTCTTCGGTTGCATTCTTAGATAGAACATACAATGTAGGAGAAAACTGTGTACGAAATTGAACGGGTTCACCGTTCTCATATCCCCGATAAAGGATCGTGTCTCCTGCAAGTTGAATGTTTGTATAGAATGAACTCATGTATTGTTGTAGATCTCTACAAGTTTGGAACTCGGTTCCAGTATAGTAAAGATTTGATCAGATGTCAAGAACAAATCTCGTTGATCTGTGTACTTGGGGAAGGGTGTGATTTCCTCATCACCAACGACCTCAAAGCATTTTTCAATTAAGATGCTAGGTTCTTCATCTAGTTCAGTTATTTTGCCCAAGAGATACTGGGGACGATCCTTCAGGAGGATCAAACGTAACTCCTGTTGCAGCATTTCCTCTTCCACTTTCTGCCTCCACGATTTTGTTGTATTTTTCCTCTACCTCAGGATAGGTTTCGTATGCGCTGACAACTTCATCAAGTTTCAACATAATACTTCTATCCTTTGATAGGGGTGCCCAAGGTTCAAAACGAATATTGGGATTTGAGTTTTTGTTGAGACGTTCTTCACCCTCAACTTCCGTAAGCAACTCAGGTTCCTCACGATTCTCCAACCAAACATTATAAGGATAACGTAGTTGAAATGCTACTGCTTTCTCAGGGTCCTCTTTAGTAGTTACCTCGAACAGGTCAGAGATGACATCTTCACCGCCTTTTGTTCTTACGATTCTTACGCTCATAGTTCCTTTGTGAAATAGTTAACATACACTCTTTGATCAGATCCTTTAGGACCTGGTGATCTGCTTGCTTAGTGTTATCAGCAATGGGTCTCACATAACGCATTATATCATCTAAATGATCCTTTGGCAAGTCTAATGTTAGGAGATCCGATTCTCCATCGTAATTATTTGGTTTTAAATTCAAATAGATATTCATTAAAAAAAGAGACCTGCGAAGGGTCTCTGTTTAGTTCCATAGTATATAGTGTATCTTTAAAGATCTCCTGATGAAGTTTCTTTTTCACCCTGTCACTATATTCAACGTTGTGTTATGTGGCACTCTTGGAATGATTCAAGTAGTTCATACTCATGCTCATTATATGATGGAGATGGATGTCCATGCGTATTGTTTACAAAATGCTGAACATCAAGATAGACTCAATTCACCCTATGAGGATTATTGAATCTCATACACTTTAAGTTTTTGGTGATCTGGAATAACTTTCTTCAACTCGATTGTTAACAATCCATTATTAAATTCAACTTCACCGATCTCTACATCGTCGGATAAGTTAAATCCTCGTGTGAAAGATCTACCTGCCACACCTTTGTGTAGATATTGTTCTTGATCTGGTGCTTCTTCTTGGCATTTTGATTTGACAATCATAATGTTAGATTCAGTAGTAACTTCAATATCTTCTTTCTTCCATCCTGCTAGTGCTAGTTCAATACGCCATTTAACATTTGATTCTTTGACGATATTGTATGGAGGGTATGCTCCACCTGGAGATCCTGCTCCGTATGAATGCAGTCTGTAGAACAAATCATCTAGTCCTACACTGTAGCGGTTTGCTGCATCAAAAATTGCATTAACGTCCTTCGAGGACCATTTTTGTAAGTTTGTCATTGTGCTCCTTATTAAGCGAGTGTGAATGTGTGACCCGAAGCATCACAGTTATATTTAACTACATTCTAGTCCCTGACTGGTAGTGTACAGACCGAACCCTTTTGTAGGAAATACCTAACCTATATAGTGGTAGAACTCATATGAGGAAAAATGAAGAAAATTTTACCTCTCGTTATGTTACTCATGGCAGGAAGTGCTGCTCATGCAGGTGGAATAGTTAGTAAACATCAGTCTAGTTTACAACATACGGTAGAAGCAGGTTACAATTCATACACTAGAGTTGGTAATGCTTTTTCTATCTCTGGTACGAATGTAACTACATCACACACACCATCAGGTGGTAGTGCAGTTTCAGGTGGTATTGGTATTAACTCCTATAGTGCAACTACAGGTGTTGCAAGTGTTGGAGAAATTTCAGCAACACAAACTGGATCAGGATCATTCAATTTCAGTCAGTCATTCACAGCAGGTGATGCTGCAGGATCAGGTACTGATGAAGCATTGTTCGGTAATCAAGTCCACTACTCTGGTGGTACTGCAGGTAGTGCTGCTGTTGGTACTGTTACCAATGCACATGCTGTTACTCTTACAGGTGGCGGTTTAGCAGGTACTACAACTACTGGTCAATTTGTTAGTGAAATCTCTGTCTTTGACTAGACTTTAATGGAGAAAGACGACTATGGTGAACCTTTCATATATAATAACAAGAAAGACATATGTCCTAGGTGCGGTTATTGCTTTGACAAGTGCTGCACCTGCGATTGCGGTCCCCGTGGTGCCAAATTTTCAACAAGGCTCGATGACGTCTCACACGGAAACGACATCAAAAGTAGTAGAAACTATCAATTCGATGGACTACAACACTGGGTATCAATTTTCGGTAACAGGATCAGGCGTATCTGCAAGTGGTAATCTATCCCCTACCACTGAGAAATCAAATGTAATTATTGAAGGAGTGACTTCGACATGGACAGGAATAGGAACGAAACCAACGTTCACACAGACAACACCAGGGGCAGCGTTTCAGTTCACAGAGACCTATCAATCCCCAGGTCTTTCAAATCACACGGTAATCCAGAGGACTACCGAGGTTACAAGCGTAACCGACACAACAAGTATTTTCTCCCAGTAATTCTATGTCTAACACAACTAACAAATGCGATACCTGCGGTTGCGGAAACTGTAGGGGGAGTCAGTGCAACTGCTGCTCCCGTTGCAAATAGTTCGGGCTCAGTTACCAATCAAGCTATTCAGGTTTTACAAGGACCGTATATAACTAACACTTATGGTAATGGCATCCAATGTCAAGGACCGACTATGAATGTCACGCCATACGTTACAGGTAGTGCATCAGCACAAAAACCAAACGAACAATACTGGGATTCTCCAGTCTACAATATGTTAGACGCAGATGATAACGGAGTGCCAGATAATCCAGGAGAGATTTTATATTTTGTTCCGACAAGAACAGGACAGAAAGATAATTATAATTTAAGTATAGGTGTGTCTGCTACATGGTCTAACCCCATGGATAAGAAACTCCAGAAACTATGTAAAGAAGCAGCAGCATCAAACATCGCATTGATGAATCAGATGAATGCTAATAAACGCTTGGATTTTGAGATCGCGAGATTAAAAAATTGCGGTTCATTAATGAAAGATGGTATATCCTTCCATCCAAAGTCACCTTATTTTTCACTGTGTGCTGACGTGGTAGTACAAGGTGTTAATACTATTACACCCCACGTTCATAAGATTACACCTAACGAGGTTTCTTCGGACGCTTCACTTTTAAAGGAGGTAACCCTCTCTTTTGACGAATCGCGTTTGCCTTAACTTCAATTCTAGTAGGTTGACGAGGTTCTTTACCTAGTAACTTCTGAATCTTTTTAATAATTTGTTTGACTATAGGTTTGACAACTCTCAATAATAATGGTGTTGCTGCAGCAGCAGCGGTAGCTACTACAGCAATCGATGCAGTAGTGCTGACTTGATTTGCAGTTGGTAGAAATTTTTCGACTGCAGTTGTATCTTCATATAATACTACACAGATTTTACCATCTTCACTTAGTTCGTGACCAATAACTCTTTCATCTCCACTTGCTGTTAGGTCACCAACTCTAGGTTGATTAGGTCCAGGGCACTCAGTAGGTGGAGGTTTGACTGGAGGTATATCAGTATCAGTTTCTACATCATCTGGAGGTGGTGCTACAGGTGGAACTGGTGCCTGCATTTCATACTGTAACTGTTCTGGTGAGTAATCAATAGGATTGAATGAAGGTAAACCTGCATCACAAAATATCCTCGCACCCTTAGGATCGTCACCTACAATATTATCATTCTTATCACTACGTTCATGTGCCTCAACACATCCAGGAATGTTGATGATAGGTACACCAATCTGTTGAGTGACAGGAGGATATATCGGAATCGCCTGAGGGGGATCCGATGTTAACCATTTCGGTATATCACTTATGTAATTGTTTCTGACATTGATAGTTTGGATTTGACCTTGATCAATCCTTATTGTTGGTATCTCCATCGTCTACCTCACATGCATCATTGAGATCATTAACCATATTACCACCTATCTCTGAACCTTGTTCTCCACCGAACATAGCAATCCAACCTGCTGCTAACCAACCAACAAATGGGATTCCAGTGACAGCAGGAGCAACAGCAGCACCTACGCTAGTCCCGACAAGACGTCCCGTTTGTTTGCCACCACCGACCGCCTCGATACACGCGACAGACTTTTTTGAGATTCCTGCTTTGCCTCCTGCACTACCATCTTGCCATGAGCGAGCATTGGATACAGGTCCACCTTGATTGGTTGATCCGTCCATGACGTACTCTTCAACAACTTGTGTCTTGGTTCTCCCGAATCCGAGAAACCCAGAAGGTTTTACAATGTCCTTAGTGATGTACATCGTCTTAGGATCATTTGCTTTGTAACTAATCTTATATCCAGATTCGTCTGCAGTAGCAACGTAAGAAGTATAAGGTCCTGCAGGCAGGTTTAACTGTGGTATTTTAGACTCGTTTCTAGTTGCAAGCATACCAATCATACCAATATGAGAAGCAGCAAATAAACTACCGACTACACCTATTGAGATCCATTTAACATTCATGGCATTGAGGGCAATTTAACATCTGGGATGGCAGATCCTGTTGTCTCAGGAATGATACCTTCGACTACATTAGGAAGTGCTGAAGAGATTCCTGCACCTAAAGAACCTAACGCTTTCTCCTTTAGATCTTCGATGATGGCATCTTTCTGTGTATACACATACACAGCACCACCAACAGCAGAAATAGAAACAGCGAATGATGCAATGGCAAGGACGTTAATGATTTTTTGCATGATGATTACTTAGTATCAGAAGGGACAATTTTTACAGGACCTTGTTCGATCCTTATAGTTTGGGCAGGAGCAGTCTCGGATGCCTTAGCGATAAGAAACTCCATATCTTTTTTAGATATGTTTGCACCACCACCATTTTCACCGTTCTTTTTCTTACCTCCCGCTTGGACACCGAAGGTAGCTACGACTCCTGTGAAGACCGAAGCTATGAAAGTTGGATCCATATCCTGTTTAGGAATTTTCAATGCAGGTGGCAAATCAACATACGCTAATGTTAAAATTCCACCAGACCAAATCAAGATTCCAAGTCGCACAAAGGTAGAAAGGATAGCAAGTTGCTCCTCCTTATCCTCTGCTGCTTCTTTAATTTTACCTAAGATACCCTTCTTAGGGTCTTCTTTTTTAACTGCATCTGCCATGATAATTATTCTATTGTATTATTATCTATAACATAAAGATTTCCACTTATTGAGATACGGTGATCATCTGTAGTATAAAATGGATTAACACCGTGATTGAGGCGTGCAGGGAAGAATGCTATCTTCCATTCAAATGATTTGTCTATGTGTAAGTACTCTGTATCCAGTCCACCTAGTGCTGTGTTGTACTGGAACATGAATGATGCTGTCTCATTTCCGTTTGTCTTATATCTTTTTCTTTCTTCTTCTAAGTCATATGGAACTTGCACCCAGATCACAAACGAAAACAACCCACTGTGTATGTGCAGAGGGTTGAAGTCGTATTTATTCTGGAAGTTTACCCAGAGTCTTTTTAGTTCAAAGTCACACTCATTGATTTCTCTCATTGTCTCTGCTACACCCATAGCAGGTTGGAAACCAAACTGCTTGATGTATTCATATGAAAGGCAACGAGTGAATGCACTAATCTCCTTGGATAGGGGTAAAGTCCATTCTTCTTCTATATGACCCCTCAGAGAGTCTCTAGCGTCCGTCTCAGGGGTCTTCTCTAGTGTGTTGATGCTATGCTGTAATTCTTCAACTACTGCAGGGGGAACCTCTGCTAGTAGGTATCCAGGACTTTTAAACCACTGGACATGATAATTAAAGTCGCTCATTCTGTAGTGCGTTTCTTTCCAATATTGTATTTAGACTCTAGTGTCCAGTCCCCCTTTTCTTTGTATGCAATAACTTTGATTTGACTTAGTGGTGCTACACCTTTAATGCTGTCTTCCTTTACAATCTCAACTAGACCCCAATCAGATAATAGTTTGATGATTCTGTTTCGTCTTTGTACGTCGTTGTCTGATAGGTTTGCTTTCTTTCCGTCTAACGCAAATAGTTCTTTAAAATGTACAATGTAGTATTGTCCTTTCTTATGTAGAATGTGGCAGGACTGATACAGTTTCTTTTCCTTACGGGAGGCAACTCCAATACGGGTAAGTGTTTCGCGAACTTTCAAGAAATCATCAGGTTCCTTGAGGTTCACTTCAATCATATTCTCTTTAGTCCATTGGACTTCATTACCTTCACTCATCTTTTCTTACCCCCTTTGTTCAGTTTTTCTTTAATGTAGTCTAGATGATTAGGAGATAGGATACGCAATGCTTGTTTTGCCTTCTCATTACTATAACCATAGTATTCCTTGACAAGTTCAAGATCATTCACCTTTTCCTTCTTACCCCAAGGAGAGAATCTCTTACGGGGTCTCACTATATGTATAAAAAAATCATACTGCATACGATTAGGTAAGTTTGGATACATATTCATCTCGTTAGCATATAGAACTGTATCCATATGATGAGACATACATTTATTAATAATGAATGCAGGGTACTTCTTTTCCCATGTGGGATCTTCATCGTCCATCAAGTTCTTTTTGTTAAGATTGATGGAGTTTAGATAATCCTTTAGAGGATATCTGTCATCGTATTTCATGATAATAAAGTTGAAAGATTTCTATCTTTTGTATTCCAGAAGTCAGGAAAGGTTAGGAACAATTTAGGATGATATAAACATCTTACCATATTTTTCCCCCAATCAACATACCCCTTCGGTGCTTTCTTATAATTCTGAGTAATAACTGTCCCTCTCGATTGTATAAAAGTACCATCCTTTTTCAAAGGGATTTGATCTACGGGAGTCTCAAATATAAGTTGGCGATATGGAGTTGCCAATACATGAATGAATGAATCAAAGTCATCAGGACTTGATTGACGATGACGCAATCTTACATCCTTTGATATACCACCTGATTGAAACTGAAACTTCTGTGTCATCAATCCATAGTCAGTTTCCCAGAAAACAACTTTCTTAACTTGAACTTTGTCCCACCTATCATTTCTATTGATAAGCAAGTCAATTCCCATATCAATCTCAGGTTCTGCTACATTCCATCTGTTCTCTGCACAGTAAGACCTTACCAAATCTTCGCATACTTTTCCTGCGTAGTTGGTAAGGTTCTTCTCATCAGACCTTCGGCAATGAACTATTTCCTCTTCCAAGAGTGGAGGGGTGATAGCATATTGAATCTGGTCTAAAGGTAGGTGTGAAACATCTTTGTGTATAGATCTTCGATTGTATGGTGCTTTGTTCATTTTAATAATTTAATAGGATTAGTTCTTTTCTTTTTTCTTGATCCTTCATGTAGTCTCCTACAGATCGCATTGTGTATGTGTGATCGTATTCTTGTGCTTTCCAACCTTGGAAACGTTCTTTGATTAGATTGTCTGAGTTGTAAGAAATCATTTGATCTACCTTATAACTGTCACAAGTTTTATGGAATGTTTCATGAGAGAATCCACTATGCATTCTACCCTTCTTACCATACAGGTTATCTTTGATAGAGTATGGAGGATCCAGATACAAGAATACAGTATCATCATCCGTCATCAATTTCTCATACGACAAATTAGTGATATGCCAGTTTCTGATGAGTTGGGAATAGAAAGGGAGTTTTTCGATTCCTCGCATTGAAAAGTTTTGGTCGGACGCCTGGGAAGAAAAGGATGAGGACTCAGAGAGACCAGAAAAAGAGCACTTGTTAACAACATAAAAACTAATGGCACGATAAAAGGGTTCACTGTCAGAGAGTCCTCGGTTGAGGTATTCTCGTGCTTCGATGAACATTCCTCGTGCTGATCCTGGGTCGGGGAATCTTGATTTGAGTTGTTTGAGTTCATTAGTTAGTTTGTCTCCAGAGATTTGTAACTGTTTCCAAAACGTATATAATGGTTCATACAAGTCATTCACCCAAATACTAATGTTAGGGTATTGTTGTGTAACGTACAATGCAACAGAACCGCCACCCAAGAATGGTTCGCGATACTCTGTATACTCACTTAGATTAGGAAAGTATGGTGCCATCTTTTTAATAGCACGAGACTTACCACCAGGATATCTAAGAGGAGTTTTTAAAGATGTTGCTACAGTCATTACAACCATTCAATGTAGTTTTCATCTCCAGTAGGAGGTGGTGGAACTAAAGGTGCATAGTATCCTCTAGGTTTTGGTTGAGGAATAACAACAGCATCAATAGAATTGAATAACCTATTCAAACTCCTTGAATACATTCTGTAACCTGCTCCAACATAAACTTGTCCTGCAACAACTGCAACAGTAGCAGTGCCCCAGAACAGATAGTAGAATCTACTTTTCACTTGATGCCGTACTTTGTCTCGTTTAGTCGTCATGATCGTCAAATGGGTCGTCTAGTCCTTCGTTTGCAAAAAATCCTCGGTAGACACCATAGAAGGTAAAAAGTGCTACGATAACTCCTACACTGATAGCAAGAGTAATGTTTGGATCTGCATTGTAATGTGGGATGATTGCATTACACTTAGTCCAAGTACCAGGTAGAGTATACACTGGTGGGCATGATGCGATTAGGTCGCGTATAGCGAGCATTTCTCCTGGTCCCATTAGTTAAAATTACACTCCATCATAAGTTGAGTTAGACATGCTAACAGATTAATTTCTTGATCTGCTACGAATGCAGATTTGTATTGATAGTCTGCAATAATTAGAACTGCTGCTGCAGTGCTAGGACCATCCATAATAGATGATAGATTATCGTAGATCTGTCTTAGGATAGCAGCAGGATCTGAATCTAGATTCTGTTGTACCCATTTCTTTACATCATTAAACTTCTTTGTTTTCATAGCACCAACAAGAGTATCGATCTTGGCATCACCTAGGAGTGCTAGGATACCAGTGTCAATACTTCCTGATGAAGCATACCTTTGAAGTTCATTGAGAGTACGTCGGAAGTCTGGGTAGTATTTTTGTACAACCTCAGCAACAACTTTGTCGGAGAATGAAACATTCTCAGAAGTAAGAATGTCACGACATCTTTCAAAGAATGATGCAGCAAGTTCTTGTTTGATCTTACCACGAGCATTGAAGTCGATAACAGTTGTTCGACTATGCAGGGGTTCGATTATCTTGTTCTTGAAGTTACAGGTAAAGATAAAACGACAGTTCTTTTGAAACTCTTCGATCGATGCCCTAAGGAGTAGTTGTACGTCGGGTGTCGTATTGTCTGCTTCATCAATGATAAGAATCTTGTGCTTACTAGAAGAAGTAAGAGACACAGTAGCAGCAAAGGATTTTGCCTGATTGCGTACAGTGTCCAAGAATCGACCTTCATCAGATCCATTGATGACATAAGAGTCTGCTCCTAGTTCATTACAAAGTGCTTTCGCAATAGTTGTCTTACCTACACCTGCTGTCCCAGAGAGAAGAAGATTAGGAATCTCCCCCTGCTCTAGAAAGTTAGTGAAGGTGTCTTTCACATTCTGGGGTAGAATACACTCGTCAATAATTTTAGGACGGTATTTCTCAACCCAGAGAAAATCATCATTCATTAGGTTCAAGTGCGATATAGTACTTGATGCCAGTTCCTTGGAATTTGGCAACGTTTTTACTACTGACAGATACATCATATGCACCTGCAAGAAGTTTCAAGTTCTCAACTCGGAAGCAATAACAGAATGTTTGATCTGTGTTTCCAACCTTAACTGAGAAGTTATTAGAAGTTTCGTTCTTCTTGTCAGTAACACAGAGATTCATCTCCTCACCATCACCAAACAAACAAAGGTCTGGGAGTTGATAGATTGCTGCTGCCTTATTGAGTTGCTTATGGGTTTCAGAATCTAGGTGAAAGTGAACATCCATGTCAGGAAGTTTGATCTCTTCCTCAGGTGCCTGAGTAATGATTTCAGGATCAGCATAGAAGAACCGTGTCTTAGAGCGACCAACTTCATCACTAACGACTACAAAACTTTTGCTATTGGTGTCAATCTTTGGTTGATCGAAAAGAGAGAGACCGTTAACAAAAAGACCCAAATCATAAATGCTGATCTCAGATTCAAACTGTTCTTGAACTTCAGCAATAGCAAGAATGTTCTTGTTAATGCTCAGAGTAGAAATCGTATTACCTGGTTTGATAACGATTGATTTGTTGATCGCACAAAAGTTTTTAAGGACTTCAATTGTTTGGGGAGTGATTACTGTCATTGAGGATAGGTTTCGATTTCTTTGTCTTTTTGATTAAAATGGTAAAGGAGTACAGCGTAGTGCATGACCTTCAAGAGATCCATTTTTGCAGATCCCTTTTTGTCATACCGTGAAGCGTACTTAAGAATATTACTACGACAGAATGCCTCAGCGTCCCCACATGCTTGAATCAAATCGAGAGTCTGAATACTGTCATTACCTGAAGAGTAATGTTGACCATACGTCGAACTGATGTATGATCTAAGTTCTTCAAGTGTCGTATCTTCTTGATACTTCATAATATAGAAGAGGATTTAGTCCTCTTCATTATACTCTGTTTCTTCTCCTGCGTCAACCTTTGTATAAAGGTCTAGGAAAGATTGCTTAGTGTCATTGTCGAAACGGTTCACACAATGAGTAACTGCTTGAAGGCGATCACCGAAGATGGAGTATGCCTTAGCGATATGCACAAGTCTACGAGTAGTGATAACTTCATCAACACCACCATCATAGAATGTCTTACGGATAACACCTGCCCACTTGACAAGGTTCTCAGTAAAGTTTTTGTCACATCCATTAGCAACAAGAATCTTAGTCTCGATAGCAGAAGAAGGATACTCTTGCTCGATAGTGATAGGGAAACGCTCAAGGAATGCTTCATTCAATACATTAGTACCGACGAACCTACCATCATCACTGCCCTTACCTTTTGTGTTAGCAGTAGCGATAACTGTGAAACCTTTAGCAGGACGAACATACTTACCGATCTTCTTCAGATACACACCCTTCCCTTCAAGAACGGATTGTAGGCAGAGGATCTTGTTACTAGCAAGGTCAATCTCGTCGAGTAGCAGGACTGCACCCCTTTCGAGTGCTTCGATGACAGGTCCGTTATGCCAAACAGTTGACCCATCAACAAGACGGAAACCGCCAATAAGATCGTCTTCATCAGTCTCAATAGTAATGTTTACACGAATCAATTCGCGACCAAGGTCTGCACAAACTTGCTCAACGGACATTGTTTTACCGTTGCCAGAAAGACCTGTAATGAATGCAGGATAAAAAAGTTTAGACTTGATAATCTTTTTAATCGGTGTGTAAGTACCAAACTGGACATAGGAAGCATCTTTATCAGGGATGTAGGTTGGTTCTACTGCAGGTTGTGCAGCAGGTGATTCGTAAATTTTTTCGATCTGTTGAGTAGTAAGATTCCATTTGCCGATACCTGTCTTGTATTCTTTGAGTCTCCTGCAAGCAGTCTCATATCCAACTTTAAGGACCTTCGCAGCAGAACGAATATCAGAACAACCAACATCAGTACCTACCTTATTGGTAAGATAGTCAACGAGTTGTTCAGTAGTAACTGGGTTTGGAGCGAAAGTCATTGTATTAAAAGGATTGTTTGTTTGTTATGTACTTATTATAGCAGGTACTACTGCTGTGTGCAAGGTGTGTGTGCCACTTTGCTAAGTGTCCCATAGAGATAAGAGAATGAATCATTCTCATCAGGATTGAAGTATCCATCTTTGTGCATATCATAAAAACATAATGCATCAAGGAGAAGTTTTCCATCCTGTTCGTTAAGTTCAATTTTCATGCGATTTGCTCGATAAATTTGTTTAAAATAGTCTTGTTACCCATCTTAGAACCCATGTGCTTTTTGAATGCACGTTGTAGTTCTGCCTTGGTAGCAACTTCACCTTTTTGGGAAACCGCAAGATCTTCAGATTCAGCACCAAGATTTCTATCAGGGATGTAGAAAGACTCAGAGAATCCTGCTTGCTTTGAGATAGAGAAGAACTTTTCCTTCTTCCACTTCTTGTCCATGTCAGCAGGTACAGTGTCTACGTTGTTACGAACTGCACGACCGAGTTCACTCTTACTGCAGATACGAATACCAATCCAGTTGTAATCAGTAATCTCTCTGTGGAAACCTACGATCTCCTTAGTTGTAGTGTAAGGACTGTTGCTGATCTTCTTAGTGAAACCAGTCTTAGGGTCACGAAGGAAAAATACCTTACCCATTTGATGGCAAAGAGAAGATCTCTTCATGTATGGTTCGTAGTACTCAGAACCTGGTTCATACCACTCATTGAATGCCATCGGATTTGCTTCACCATCAGTAAGACAAACAACATTTACTTTTTGAATGTTCTCTTCTCTCTTCATCTGGTCAACAATTTGACGAGTGCAAAGAACTGCTTCAGCAAGTGGAGTACCGCCAAGACCATACTTGCATGATGCCTGAACATTGTATCCACCCATTGCCCATACCTGACACCAGACCAAGAACATAGACTTGTCAAGAGACTGTTTGTTCTGCTTTGAGTTGAAGAACTCAAGAAGTTTGAAAGACTCATGAATGTTTAGGTCACCCTGTTTGCCATGGTTCTCTTCACGAGTTGAATGATATGAATCTTGGAATGCAAGAACTCTGAATGGGATACCTGCTTTTCTGCAGAACCAAACAAGATTGTAAGTTTGCTTCAATGTATCCAAAAGGATATTGGACATAGAACCAGACCAGTCAATATGCATTACAAGACCATGGTTCTTACCATCAGGAACAACTGTGATCTTCTTGAAGATGTCATCAGTCAACTTGTACTTGTACAGTGAGTTGGTATTGATAACACCAGTGCGAGAAGTAGACTGACGCTTGTAATCATCAGCAGACTTTTTCATCTCGAACTGCTTTACAAGATAGTTAACAGATTTTGCTGCATTCTTTTTGTATGATTCGTAACCGTTACGCATAGACTGCACCTGATCACCAACATATTGTTTGTACTCTTCTTCTTCTTTTTCAGTGCGATTAGAATAAGTACCACTTAGTTCTGGACGCTCTGCCAAGATAAAGTGCCTGTTAAGATCTTCTTGAACTTCTTTGTGACCAACAACAACCTTACCAAGATCTACATTTGGAAGACTTAGATAAACCCACTCTTTAGCATTGTCATCGATAAGAGTTTCTAGTGCTTGATTGAATGCTTCTTGAGTGATACTTTCAGTCTCATCATACTCTTCCTGACCAAATGAGTTGTTGCCCTGTGTAGTGATCACTGCATTCTCATTACCATAACCGTCTGAGTCAGACTGACTTGGTTGAGATTCTGCAGATTGGTCTGCACCATCTCCTTCTTGGTTTGGTTCACTCTGTGATGATTGAGGAGTTACTTCACCTTCACCTTGTCCACCCATTTCTGGTGATGCTTCTGGTGATGGTAGAGGCATTTCCATTTTGTTATCTTCAATATCTTCTGCGCGACCGAATAGATCTTCTGCAAGTTGTAGAACATCATCAAATGTTTTAGTATTAGCAGCACGATCTACATACACTTGCTCCTCTTCTGTGAACTGAATCTCAGGATTGCCTTTGTAGAAAAGATTGATACGATCGATGAAAGGAAGTTTGGAGATGTCTTCATCATTCACACCAAAGAAATCATCTTTCCATAGTTCAGTGTATCCTTGGAAGAAAGATTTACGAAGACCAGGGTAGGTCACCTTCATCATCTTCTCGATACGAATGTCCTCAAGAACATTTACAAAACCTTTGTTGATACCATCAAGACCTTTGTTAGGAGTGTATAGAGCATGTCCAACCTCATGACCAACTAGAAGGTCATAGACAGTGTTAGATGCAGTCTTCCAGATAGGAAGGCAGAGAACACGCTTCTCAACATCAAAATATGCTGTAGTCACTTTACGGTGCTCTACAGTAAGGTTCTCAGTTGCGAGTAGTTTTGCGAGTGTGCCTTCGACTTCTGGATTGATCATGTATCTCCTTTGTATATACCTATTATAGCAGACTGATCAAGCATGTGCCACTTGTTGTGCCACTTATTCAACTGTCACATGACCGAAGTTACACTCATCACCTGTGCACCAGGGTTTCTTGCAAGTGCTACCTTCTTAGCATCTTGGTAATCAATAGCAATCACTTCTTCAGTGAATACAGTTCCTGCTTTATACAGTGTTACTTTACATACCATTAGGAATCATCCGACATTTTACTGAAATCATTAATCTTTTCAAACTTTAAAGTCCTTAGAAACTTATCAACTAAGATCTCACCTTTATGTGAGATGACAAATAGGTTAGTTGTATGTCCTAGTGCTCTCAAAATTTGAAGTAACTCATTAGTTGCACCTGCATCAAGAGAAGAATCGAATACTTCATCAAGAATCAATAGATTAGTTGCTACACTATTTTTCATTCTAGCAACTTCTCTCCATGTAAACAGTAGTGCTAGATCAATCTTCTGCTTTTCACCTTCTGAGAAAGAAGAATATGTAAACTCATCCCTAAATCTGCTCTTCAATGTCTCGTTAAACTCTTCATCAAGAGTAAAGTTAACAAAGAAGTCCATGTTGTTAAGGTATTTATTAATTAGTTTGTTAAAAACTGGCACATACTTCTTAATGATTTGACTTTTGATGCCCCCATCACGCAATAAATGTGATACAACTTGGAACTCATCCAGTTTCTTACTAATTTTTGCACACCCTTCTTGAGTCTCTGCAAGTTCTTTCTGCAAGACCTTAAGTTCTTTCTCTTCCTTATCAATAGATGGACGATTCTCTCTCAGATTAAACAACTCATCCTGAATCTTAAGAGTTTCCATTTCAACTCTTACAATATCACGTTCACTTTGACTAATTTCACTTCTCTTTTCATGGCATTCCATGGAGATATCATCTGCTGCAGTAATAAACTTGAACAGATCATCAATATCATTCTTAATTTCGTCTAGTTTTTTTAGTTGGATTTTAGATTTGCCTTGTAGGGCACCAATTCTTGCCTGCCTAAAAGCATTTTCAATAAGTTGATTGCATGTAGGACACTCTTCATGAGTATCCAAGAACTTAATATCTTTCCTTGCTACTTTTAGTTCTGCAGTGATGTCTGCTTTACTGTTTTTAAGATCTGACATTGCATTTCTTTTATCATCTACATCAACCATCTTAACTTCTAGTCCAGATAGTTCTTTCTTTTTAGTATCTCTTTCTTTTTCAAGACCTTCAATCATTTCTCGATTGTCTTTGATCTTCTTTTCTCTTTCATCCTGACGAGACTTATTGATCTCGGTCAAGTTATTCAATAATTTTTGTTGTGATGATACTTGTTGTTCTGCTACAGTCAACAGGTGATCACATTCTTTACTTGATGCCATGGTTGCTCGGACTCTATCCCTAAGCAACAGATTCATTTGTGAAAAGATCTTGATATCCAGTAGATCTTCAATAACTTCTCTCCTATGAGGTCCTTTCAGTTGCATAAAAGGTACAAAGGTTGATGAACCTAAGATGACAACTTGTGTGAAAGACTTATAGTTAAGTTTAAGAACTGTTTGCTCAAGATATTTCTGCGTATCCTTTGCTGCAGCATCTTGATCAACTAGTTTATTATTCCTGTATAATTCAAAGACGTTAGGTTTTGCACCCCTGAATACTCTATACTCGTCCTTACCAATAGAGAATGTCACCTCTACTTTGAGTCCCTTTTCATTGATACTGTTTACTAGTTGTCCCCTAGTAATCTGCCTAAAGGGTTTGTTAAACAAAGCAAAACAAAGGGCATCGAGCATAGTCGATTTCCCACTGCCATTACTGCCCACGATTAATGTAGAAGGACTTCCATCTAAATCGATTTCGGTCCATTGGTCACCTGTCGAAAGAAAGTTCTTCCAACGAAGTGTTTCAAAGGTAATCATTCTTTAATAATAGGTACGATCAGTTCGTTAGATTTAATGATTGTAAACTTATAGTTGTAGTTAACGCAATTCATGGCAATGATCTCAGGATCAACTTCCATGAGTTCAAGTTCTTTGTGGTAATCATTTGCTTCTAATAGAATAGCATACCGTTCAGCATCGTCTTCGTTTTCAAAGACAGTTACGGTTTTCTGCTTTTCCTTATTAGTGCAAGCATAGACACCACCAGTACCAACTTCGGTTAAAACAAACATTAAAGTTCAGACGCTTCGACGTATAAAGATCTCATTACAGATTTGATATTAGTCTTATTGACTTTTAGTTCTATCTCATCTATGTATGATTCAAGTAACGTCATAGTGTCCTCTGTTTCAAGGGTAGTATCCGAACACTCTAGTTCAGCACTAAGGTCTTCGACAATCTTAAGATCTCCAAGACCGATGTTTTGTAGTTGCTTGACTGTGTAGTCAAACTTTTGGTAATCGCCTTTTTCTTCAACGATTAGTTTTACAAAACCTCCTTCGAGTTCTGTTGACTCTGGGATACTAACTCCATTATTATAATACAATTTATGAAAAGTGTCAAAGGGATTCCTATAAAAAGTAGTCTTAAGAGTATCCGTATCAAAAACGTGAAACCCCCTTTTGCATCCGTAGTCATTCCAATATAGTTGATAAGGGTTGCCTAGGTAACTAACATTACCTTTGGTAGATTTCTGATGATAGTGTCCACTGAACACACGTTTGAACTTATCGAATAAAGTTTTATCCATGCCACTTTCCATGACATGACCTGGGTGTGCCTCAAAACCATTCAGTTCTAAGTGACCCATACATACTTTCGCATCAGTTGATGCTACAATATTAAAGACTTCATCGCGATTGTCATCACAAATCCATGGAAGCATAAGGATCTTCAGACCGTCATACTCCAGTTCAGTTGGTTGTTCAACAACTTTAAAATCATAGTCACCTAAGATTTGAGTTGCAGCATTCACCCGCAAAGTATTCTTGTAGTAAATGTCATGATTACCAACAAGCATAGTCATCCTACATCCCAGTTGGTCAATAGGATCAAACCACATTTTCTTTGCCTCGTCCAGAGACATAAAATTGATAGATCTACGTTTATCAAACGTATCTCCTAGACAAACAATATCTTTAATACCCGATGCTTTGATAAAAGGAATCACCACCTTACCATAAAACTTTTTATAGTGATTGATAAAGTGTTGATTGTCTCCTCTGACACCGAAATGCTGATCAGTTATCAGGAGTATTTTCATAGGTAATCATAATGCGGTGGTGCAAGGAACCATCGGAATTGATGACTTCTTGATAATGAAACTTTGCTTTGAGTTCTTCTTCAGCAATTCTTCGGATTTCTTCTACAGGTGTACCAGTCTTGCCTGACCAGTAACGAGTAATAAATGACATCATTGACGACGAGTTTTTACTTGGATATTAGATTTGATACTATTATAGTCGGTTGTTGCTGATCCGTCAACTGAGAATACATCTGAGTATCCATACTTGTCAATGATCTTATCTTTGATGTCCATCTGCCGTTTCTCTTTAGCAATTCGTCTCAGGAATGCATAGTATACAATCTGTGTGAAGTATGCAAAAGGGTTCTTGGATTTTTCAGGATTGAAGTTGTCAATATATTGAATACAATTTTCAATACCATCACAAATCATATCGTCCTTGTACATATAGTTGATAAAGTTAGGACGGAATGACAGATGATTTGCAATCTTAAGAAAGCAACCGCCAATATAATCGTTGACACGAGGTTTATCCAGTCCCTTTTCTTTAGCAACATCGACACGTCGTTTGTATTCGACGATTGCTGCTAGGAACTTTTGGTTATCAACGTAGTGTTGTTTTTTCTTGGCGACTCGCTTCATATGTGTTTAAGTGCTGTTGTTATTATAGCATACTTGACAGGAATGTCAATTACGAGTACAATAACACTGTAAGGGTTCAAGGGTTATCAGTAGCTTTAAATAGATCTTCTAGTTTTTCTCTATAGTCATCAGTGTTACCAACGTATCCGATAGATTTATCTGGTTTGATGTGGTACCCTGCCTTGTGCGACGTTGGTTTGACTCCATTTTCAGTCATGAGGTAACCTTCATACAAAAGTTGAACCTCTCTGCTCATGGTGGCGATGCACACTACATCTTTTTCTTTCACTACAAAGAATTCCTCATCAGAGAGTTGTTGCCATTTGACAAATCCAACTCCACGCACCATCTTAGTTTCACTCATAGGTTTTGTCATTACATGAACCATTACTGGATCTTGTAAAAAGATAAGTGATTCATTTTGATCTACTGTGATCACAGCGCGAGATAGCACTTCTTCTCCATTGGTCATTTTAAAAATGCCAAAGAAATCTTCGTCGTGTTTTACATGGTTAATCATAGGCTTTTAGTTTTACGTCTATAATTTCATAATTAAATTTTTCTTCATTGTATACTTTCACTCGTTCTAATAGATGATTTAAAGTATAGTTATTTCCACGATCAGTAGAAATGTCATCCGCAATATCATACAAAGTCGCTTGTGATTTGTTTTCTCCTTTCCTTAATACTCGCCCAATGGACTGTAAGTTCCTGACTCTTGATTTTGAAGGAGAAGCAAAAATTACATTATGCAAGTTTTTGATATTAATCCCTGTAGAGAACGTTCCGTAACTGGCAATGATGATAGCATCGTCAGACACTTCAGTAAGTTGTCGAATCTCTTCTCGATCTTCAACGTCTACACCACCGTGAACGAAATGTACTGGACGTTCCACATGACTATTTATCAAGTTAAACAAAGGTTCCCCATGACGCTCTACATAGTTAAAGAGGATCAATGTATTTCCTTTTAGATCTGCAGCAAGGTTACGGATGAATCTATTCCGTCCTTCATGCTCTACAAGATAACTCATCTCATCCTGATACCCCTCGAAGAGTTGTTCTTCGTGCTTCAATAATACAATTTTAACTTTCAGTTTTGCAATATATCCTTGCTTCATTAACTCGTTAGTTCTTGTTACTTGTGTACATCTACCAAACAATCCTTCTAGAGTTAACTGATTTACATTTGCACCATCAAGTGTCCCTGTAAATCCATACCTATACTTACAGTTATGCAACTTACCCATAAGAGAAGTAAGAGATTTAGCTTTGAATTGGTGCGCCTCGTCACCGATCACGACATCAAATTTGCTAAACCATTGACTAGGTTCCTTGTAAATACTCTGCCAAGTGGTGATTACTACTTCATGGTTCGTGTATTTTTCTTGCCCCGCGTATATTTTGTGGCAATAGTCAGACGCTTTCCATCCATAGGATTCAAAGTCTTTGTACATTTGCTCAACAAGAGACGTCGTAGGAACTACGATAAGAATTCTTCTGTCTAACTTTTCATGATACCTAACCAATGAATAAATCATCAAGGATTTCCCGCTTGCAGTTGGCGACAATAGGAGTCGTCTGTTGTATCTCAGGCATTCGTATACTGCTTGATATTGGTAGTCGCGTACCTTCACAGGAAGATTCAGTGATTTCATATAACCTGCAACTGCCTCAGGAGTCACAAACTTATTCACATCTTCGGGATGACCAAAATTCTCATCGGTCTCCGTCTCATACTCGTATCCCTTCTTCTTTGCGTAGTCAACCAAATAATCATAGAGACCACAATAGATCTCCCCTGTAGCAGGAGAGTATAATCTTATCTTTCCATCCCATCCTTTCCACCTTCTTTGTTTCTGCATAAACTTTGCAGACTCAACCTCGAAGGTAAAGAAATCCGATAACTCGTAATTTATATGAGGTTCTGCTTGAACCTTAAGATATACTTCATTCTTCTTCTTGATCTTAAGATCCATTGACATAGGTGAGTTTACTTCACTACACTATGTATCAGAGTATTAAGAACCTTCTTTCCACTTAGTCCATTCAATAGCATTCTTGATTTGAAAGTTCCTAGTATTGATTTGTTTCAGAACATTTTCCAAGAAATATAATACTTGATCAATATAATCAATCTTATAACGTAACTTGCGGACGTCTTCATCTGCATCGATGAACATCCAGATCTCTTCTTTAGTAGTAAGTTTTAAATCAAATGGCATCTCTTTGTAGATTTGAGATGATGCCTTTCCTTTATAGTACAACCATTTATCTTTCTTTAATGCATTTAACGTACCCTCTTTCTCTTTCTTCATAAGAGAGTATGTATTATAAAATTCCAAATACCTTTGATGCAACTGTGGAATCTTGATTGACTCTTCACAATACAAATCAGTATCGATCTGACAATCTGTCTTCCACAGTTCCTGCAGTTTTTCCAGATTCATTATGATCCTTGCTCTTTATTGTTTTGAAACCATTGTTTCATTGATGTCTGGACACCACTTTCTTTACTAGGGGTTTCTTTGATCCCCTTCATTTGCTTGTAATCGTTGTGCATCGCTTGGAGTAACCATGCCTGAGACAGTTGGTTCGGTCCTTCTTTCAACAATCGGATTTGTGATTGAGATAGACCACCCTTCATCTCCAAATACTCCTGTCTCCACTGTGTGTGGGGTGAGTTCTCTGTCATTTGCCTCCCATTGGGAATGTATTAAGTCAACTTGGCGATCAACGTCGTCAAGGACCATTTGTATTTTACCATCAATCCACCATTTATGCAACCATTCTATAAAAATTGATGCAATTAAGGACATGGTTGGGTTTTGTTTCTTTGCCCATCTCTTAGATTTAGTATACCAGTTATCTTCACCACCCCAATGATGTTCAAACTTGTACTCAAATTTCATCGTCTAGTACGTTGGTTAGTGTTTCTGATCTCGTAAAGAAGATATTTGAAAGTAACACTTGCTGTAAGATAATCTGTATCTGTATTCGTAACGTTGAAGTCCAGAGTTGATAGACTGACTGGAAACATCTCTTCAAACACTACATCAAAGTTTGCGATATTATTATTGTTCAATACTTGTAATGTGCCATCAGATACTTTAGATCCTCTGTCATTAAATGTTCTATCACTGTTTGCCTGCATCCATGAAGTTCTCTCCCCAACATTATCAGGAGTACCCAATGCACGCAACCAGTTATGAATCTCCATATAATTTCTTAGATCTTCATCAACAATAAACTCTAGAGTTAAGTCTCCATAGTCAATGTTACCTTCGATGGGAACACGAACTAATCCTCTAGTAGGTATTTGGATATCACCAACATTAAGTTCTGGGATACTTGCTCGCTGACATAAAAACGAAACCTTCCTTGCTTTCTCCAAAAGGAATACAAATCCAATTGGAGATAGAAAGTTCTTGTTCGTTAATTGTTCTTGATACCAGTTTTGTGCAGACATGTTATGCGTTTATATTTTCTAACCATGATGTAGAAATGTATTTCTCACCAGACAAAGGAGGATTACCTCTGTGAACATGAGTAAAACCTGCTGGCCAGATAAGAAACTGTCCTCGTTTGGGTTTGTATCTCAAAGACTGATATAGAAATTCAGTTTCACCACCTTCAGCAATATCATTAAGATACATCATAGTGGCAAGGATCCGACGATTACATCCTAAAGAACCATCTTCTGAATGCCAACTATGATATCCTTGCTGTGGTAAAGTCTTTTGTACATTCAGATATACTTGTTGATATCTATAATGTAGAAGATGTTCAAACTGATCAATGTATTCTTCAAGGCATCTACCAGTAACTTCATTATATTCCCGCATCCATTGATAACCGCAGTTGTGATCCAACATGAAGTCTTCAGTGGCAAGACATGTATCTTTACGAGCATGTGCTTTGCGTTCCCTACCAAATAAACCTTTACGTTTAAATGTAGATCCCACTTTGTTTTGGTATTCCCAATAATCAATCAAGGGTTGAGTATCATATTCCGTATCAAAGATACCTATGAACCCATCATATCTGATGTCAGTGATCATAATAAGTCATTCTCTTTTATTATTTAGTCTCTTTCTTCTGGAGCATTTCTAACTGATCTAATGCTTCACTTGACCAGTATACTTTTGGTTCATCATCTAAGAGTACTTTGTGTGCTGTACCATGTCCATCATAGGCATCAGTATCATAGTATCCTCCCCTAGTACCAAAGTATAGAGTGACAGTCACAAATGGAATACAACTGAATAGTAGGATTGTTGCTAACATTACTTACCCCCAAGTCCACCAAATGGTCTTGTTCGTTCTCTCTCGTCCAGAACTTCATTAATAACTTGTTTAAGTTCAATCCTCATTGCATCAGATAAAAGATTCATTTCCTTTCTTTCCAAATCTGGAATTCGATTTCTCTGTTCTTCTATGTCCGATAAATCAATAGCACCAAATTGTGCTGACATTGCTTGTGTGTTCATTAGTCGCGTTGCCTCCAATCATCTGAACGTTCTTGATGAAACCAGTCTACTACTTCTTCTGGATTAAAGAAACCCCTACGGTGGTTGCCTGAATCGGGGTCACCAATATTCAGACCGTTAAGAAAAGAATCATCTGGATTCGTATTCATACGTCTTGCTGTACTTAACATACCGCGTGCAGACGTATTTGCTTTTGCTAGTTTCTGTGCCCATATCATATCGTCTATACTTACTTCAGTTCCTGCTGCAATAGATTTACATATGCCTTCTAGTCGAAGGCGATAAGCGGTAGATAACATGTATTAAAATTTGAGGTATTAAAAAAGGACTGCTAATGAGTCCTATTAATTTTATTTATAATATAGAGGGAGGTTGGAATCCTGTATACCAACAAAGAATGGGCATTACTACAGAGTAAAAACATTCTTGCCTGAGACCCGATTGGTAAATCGATTCTACTTTCGTAGCAGCACCACCTGTGTCTCATCACCTTAACTAGCTATATGCCAGTAAGTTTATTCAGTCACTCCCGACGTAACCGTCGTTACTCTTAAATTATAGCATAAAAAAAGAGGGTGTCAAGCACCCTCTCAAAAGATAAGCAATATTGCCTATTACATAAGGTTTGCAACCTGTACACGTCTGTAGTACTTGTTAGCGTTAGCAGTAAGTGCGCCAGAACCTTGAGTAAGTCCGCCAGAGAATGGGTTAGAAACCATACCGTAACGAGTCTTGAAACCAATTTTTGGTTGGAAGGTGTTAGGGTTGATTGCTCTAACTTGCTGTAACGGAACGTAAGGACAGTAGAATAGTCCTGCGTCGTAAGGTGAAGTACCTTTGTATCCTGCAACGTAGAAGTGCTTGTCAGCAACGTTAGCAGAGTAAGGATCAACGTAAACCTTGATGCGTCCGTTAAGAGTACCAACGAGAGTAGAAGAAGTATCGTCTACACCTGTAAGTGCGTTGTTACCTTGTAAACCTGGAGCGTAATCAAGAACGCCTGCCATACCTAGAGCAGAAGCAACGTCTGCAGAGCAGATCAAGATGTTGCCCTTCCCGCGACGAGTTTGCTGACCGATAGCGTTAGCATCTCTTTCGATCTGGAAAAGAAGTCCTTTGAACTTCTCAACTGACCAACGACCATTAGAGTCAACGTCAAGGTCGAAGATACCTGCAGAAGAAGTATTGTTCTGTGCACCTGCTACAGCGTTAGTGTAGATAGTACGAACAACTTCTCTGTTGATCTCAGCAAGAATCTCAGTAGAGAGAATGTTGCTAAGTTCTTGCTCGGCATCAAGACCGTGAATTGCTTTCAAGTCTTGAGCAAGTTCGATGCTGTACTCTGCCTTTAAAGCTCTTGCCTTAGCAGTAACAGTCACCTTCTCGATGGAGAAACCCATCTCTCTGAACGCAGTGTTAGATGCACTGTCGTCTAATGCTTCAGAGGTAGCAGTTGCCATGCCTGCAGCATCGCCAGTCTGTTCGTAAGTTCCAGGAGAACCGTCGTTAAGAACAGAAGGGTTGTTGCCTTCAGCGTCGTTGTTTGCAGAACCTGATGCGCCAGGATCGTAAGCAGAACCTGCACCACCAGAGAAACCTGCGTTTGGTTCGTTGAAGAATGCTTCGTCGTAACCAGATGCGTTAGGATCTCTTTCGGCACCGTAGTTAGTTCTCATCGCAAAGATCAGTCCAGTAGGACCAGTCATTGGTTGAACGCCTGCGATGTCGTAAGCGATCAGCGATGGCATCGATCTACGGATCAATGAGATAAGTACTGGGTCGAAACCTGCAACAGGACCTGTAGCGGTACTGCCACCAGTATAACCAGTAGTTTGTAAAGTCTCAGAAAGGATTTGACCTTCTTCGATTTGTGCTTTTTCTTGGTTTTCTAAGAGTTGTGCGACTACGCCTTTCTTATAAGAGTCACCGATCTCTGGGAGAGCGTCGTGATTAAGAACGGGTGCCCACTTCTCTTGTAGTTTTTGAACTGTCATTAGTTTATTCTAATAGTAGAGATAGTAGTTTAAATTATTTGGACCAGCGAGCGATTGCATCAACGTACTTCGACATTGTGCCACTCTCTGTTGATTCTACCAAAGGTGCTGATGCTTCTTCGGTGGGTTCCTTCGCAGATTCTGCGATCTCAGCCTTCCTAGTGAAGTATGATTCCTTGATAGTTTCGATCTTCTTACGAAAATCTTCTTCATTCTCAAACTCAACACCCTCTGCTAATGATGCTAACTTCTCCTTTTGGGTTTCTGCTAGACCAACAGCACTCTCGTTCACAATTTCCATTTTAACAAACTCACCGATGCGCTTGTTTAAAGCAACATTAGTGTCGATTGTTTCGTTGAGTTTCTTTTCCATATCATCAAGCTCTCCAACCATACCGTCAAGTAGATTGAATTTTTCCTCAGGCACACTAAAGTTGTGCTCTAAGAAAAGACTTTTTAGACCATTGAAGAATGATTCACTCATCTCAGTCTTAATACCGTGCTCGATCTGGAGATTATTCTCTTTCATCCAGTTCTCAGCAGCATAAGATAAGTAGTCATCAACCTTCTCGGCTAATTCTGTTTTGATTTTTTCGACTTCTTCAGTCAGAGACTCTTCAAATGCCTCTTGCAACGCTTTAACTTCAGCATTAACCTTTTCAGTTACAACTGCCTCGAAGATCGTTACTGCCCTGGTTCGGAATTCTTCTGAGAGTTCTTCACCTGCGACAAGAGCGTCAACATCTTGAGTAAAGTCGTACTTGGTTTCAGTGATCGCTTCTTCGCCATCTTCGGTTTCCTCCATTTTTGCGGATGCGTCAGAAGGTTTCGTGCTCGGAACAGGTGCTTTACCTACTGGTGCTGCTGCAGATTTGCCTGCGTTTTTAGTTCCTTTTGCGCCTTCTTCTGAATCAGTGTTAACGTCAATTACCTTAGATGCACCACCTTTCGATGTATCGATAGGGTCACCAGGTTTTGCCTTGTCGTTAACCGCTGTTTTGGATTGGGTAGCACCTTCGGTCACTTCATCCATGTTATCAAGATTTTTTTCGAGGGTCTCAGCCATTTGTTTAAACTCCGTTATGCTTTAGCGTTGTCTGTATTTATTTATAAATCACAAACTCTTTAGAAACGACTCAAACGCGGAAACTTTGCGTTCTTGTAAATTTCTAAGGGTTGCATGATCGATTTCTGTTTTTAATTGAGCAACAGCAGACTCTTTTAGGATTCCATTATCCCAAACCCACTCCTTTCCTTCCATGATTCCATTGACAAATGCATCAGGTGCTGAAGGATCAGCGACGATATCAGCAGCAGTTGCTAACATGAAGTCGTCCATAACAACGTTGCAGTTATCTTCCTTGCGGATAGATCCCATGCCTCTCGATGAAACACCGAGTTTTACGCCCTCGTCTAGCAATGACTTGGCGACTTTACCCATAGGTGTGTCAAGTAACTTCGCTCTTCCGATGAAGTTGTTTCCATCTTCTCTCAATGAGAGAATTTTATGTGATACCCTATCTAGGTTGATAGATGGACCATCAGGATGACCTAGTTCTCCAAGGGCACGCCCTTTTTGAATGTAGTTCTCATCATATTTAGCGACTTCTTTAGTAAGAGTCTTGAGAGGGTACATTCTGTTGTTACGGTTTTTTAGTTCCGCTTGCAAAAAGACACCTTCAATGAAGTAATTCTTCTTGCCTTCTTTCTCTTCGCAAAGAAAATCGACTTGGTTAATTTCTTCAGCTATTAGTCTCATCGGATTCTTCCTCAGTTTCGGGTTGTGTTTCGTCTGTTACCTCAGGGGTTTCGACGTTTCCTTGTGTAGGTTCTGGGATTTCTTCTGTATTATCAGGAAGTTCATCGGAGATTTCATCCGCAGCATCCTGTGCAGTATCATCAAGTTCAAAACCCATACTTGCTGCAAAATCAACTTTACGTTGTTGAACTGCATCGTATGCAGCAGCAGATAAGGCATCGTTTACCGAATCAACTGCTTTCGCTTTTTCGTCACCAAAGATTTGGTTGACAATGGTTTGTGCGATTTCGCTAGGCATAATAACTCCTACTGTATTTATTTAGCAACTTAGAACTCTCCTCTGCGTAAATCACCTGGATCTACTTGCGGAAGTTCCTCCTGCTGTTGTTCTTCTGGGGCAGCATTAGGATCCATAGATGGATCCATTTCCGCTGCAGGATCAGGTATAACACCAGACTCAAGTTCAGATTTAATCTGTTTGTCAATTTCCTTTTGTTCCTGTACTGTTTGTTTGAGGACTTGTGTTCGTAAGTACTCCACTGAGAAGTATTTACCAACATAAGGATCCATTACGTTAACTTGATTCATTCTCTCATTACGGATCTCAATCTCCTTGAGTTCTGTAAAGTAGTTGTCAGCAATGTAATCGTATTGGATATGCTCTTTCATATCCTCCCATTCTTCAATGGAAATAATTCCTTTTAGAACGAGTTGAGTTTTTAAAAGATCATGGAATAGTTCACTAAATCTTTTGCGGAGACGTGCAATGAACTTCTGGAATTTAACTTCATCTCTTGTGATTTCAGCAGCACGACCAATATTAAATGTCGCTTCTGATTCTAATCTAGAGTTAGGAACGTTTAGTGCCTTATAAAGTTTCTTCTGGAAGTATTTGACATCCTCAAGTTCTCCAAGATTTTGTCCACCTGGGAGCGTAGTGATCTCAGTGCCTCGTCCGCCTTCTCGTCTGGGTAACCAGAAGTCTTCGAGCATTGACATGAACTTCTTGTCATCTTTAATTTCTCCTGTATTTGCATCGTACACTAACTTGTTACGGTACCTTCCCATAACTTCACGAAGGTATTGCTCCGCTTTGTTCTTAGGTAAGTTACCAACATCAATATAGAAAATACGACGTTCTGGTGCTCTACTCAAACGGTAGATAACCAAAGAGTCTTCGATCATACGGAGTTGATTAACTGCCTTGATCGCTTTATGTAGGTGCGATAGCACCATGTTCTTATTGAGATCCTGAATACCAGAATGACAATAAGTGATAGAATCAGGTGCAATCTTCATGCCCTGATTAGTAGTATTCCTTAATCCTTTAGGATTATAGAGATAGTAAGTATGGGACGTTTGCGTGAGTTGAGTGTTAAGATCTGCACTACGCATTGCGTTTGGATCTTTCGATTCAAACTCAGTCACTTTACGAATCTTACGAGGATCGATATACCTCAGTTCTGTAAGTCCGCTACGAGGATTCTTAGGGTCGATGATCTTATGAAAGAATAATCTACCGTCAACATACCAACGACGGAAGATCTCATAAGATCTATTATCAAAGTCTAGAAGACGGAGAATCTCATCGAACTCCTCTCTTATTAACTTCTTAATCTTTTCTGATTGCTTAAGGTTGCTTAGTTCAACCTCAACTGGTACATCATCAAAGTTACCGCAGATGGTTTCGTTAACGACATCATCTACTGCGCTGTCACATTCTGGTTGGAGAACCATCTCTCTATAACGAGAGATCAGTTCATATTCATTACGAATAGTCCCATCAAAATCAACAGAGTATCCATAGTGACCGCCACCGACAATCGGTTGCGTACCATCCATACTATCCTTCTGAACAAAAGAAGGTCCCTTAGGAACCTTCTTTGCTCTCTGGAGTGAAAATCCGAAGAGTTGAGACATTTTATACTATAGTATTGTTGTTCCTGTCTTATTTAGGAACTTTCTAAAACCTTATTTTTTAGTTTGTTTTCCGCCTTCAGTCTTCTCGCCCTTGTAAACTGGTTTCCAGTACTGGACTTGAAGTTCTACGGTAAACTCGGAGATAGCGTCATTGCTTCCGTAATCAAGATCGATTGCAGCAACGTTAGTTGGGAAAGTATCATAGAAACGATACTCTGCAAGAACCTTAGGATCTGCCTCTGCATCTGCTGAATCTTTTAGATCGCCAAACCTATCATACTGAATAACTCTCATGTCCTTGAAATAGGATCCAACGTCTGATCCTGCAGTAGTAACGTTTTGAGTATACTCTTGAACACCCTGTGCCCAACTTTCAAATGCGTTACGAAGAACGAAGTCTTTATCGTTCATGATAGTGATGGTCCAAGGTTCAAATGTACGGTCACCTGCAATCTTGAGTACGCGACCTCTGTAAGGGACTTCGACAATACCCAACTGTGTTGCGGGTAAGTTCGCTGCTCTCACGGTAAACTCACCGAGTTTTGCTGCTTCTTGTCCGCCTGCGACTACCGATGGGAAGTCAATGACGCATTTGAACAGGTTAGGTCTAGAAAAATCACCGCTGACTCTAGATTTAAATGATTGAATTCCTGCCATGGTAGGTTAATATAAAACGCTTTGTCCTATTATTTAGAACAAAGCGTTTTTTCAGAGGTTTTTATTTAATTTTAACTTGCGACTTCTTGGAAAGAAACTCCAGTTCTAGTAGCAACGAAAGTCAGAGTAATATAGTTGATAGTCCTTGTTGGTTTCACAAAGATTTCAGCGTTGAACTCACCTCTGTCAACAGACTCAGGTGGGTTGTTCTCGCTGTCACACTTAACTAAGAAGTCAGTTACACCACGACGACCTTGAACATCTCTCAAGTATGGTTCAACAATATTGAGGAAGAGTCCTCTTTGTTGCTCATCGTTCTGTTCAAAGAGTTGTGACTTAGCAGCACCAGAGATAACTCTCTCAATAGTGAGGAAGAGACGTCTAACATTGATTCTATCGAATGCAGAAGCAAATGCCTGTGCGGTCTTGTCACCGTAAAGAACGATACCCTGACCTGGGAAGGAAACGATTGGGTTAACTCTTGCAGAGTAAAGTCTGTCACGCTGAGTCTTGTTAGGAGTGAATGCAAGTTTGATAGCATTTCTAACTTGACCACGAGCGAAACCTGCAGGTGAGAACCATGGTTCTGCAACTTCAGTTGTTTGTAAGCAAAGACCTGCAACGTCACCGTTACAAGGAACGTATCTGTATACGTCGTTGTACTTATCGTAAATGTACTTATAACCAGAGTCAAATACCATGTAAGAAGAACTAGGTAGTTGATCAAAGAAGTTAATGATATTAACAGTTTGAGTTGCTGCGCTACTGACGCCAATCACGTTTCCTCTACGAGGAGAAACGAATAGCATACAGTCTCTTCTTTCTTCAACAATACTGACTAGAGCAGCAACCTTAGAGATAGCAGCAGAATCAGTTGCGCCAGAAGGACCTGCTAAGATGAAGTCGATGACTTGTGATTCTGGGTCATCTACCAATCCATATGCAGTAGCAAGACCTGCTGAAGTAATAGTATACTCACCACCAGAAAGTGCATAGTCAGCACCACTACCAAGTCTGTAGTAGAAAGTAGCGTTCTCGTCAGATCCAAGAGTAACTGCACCTGCAGGATAATCTACAGTACCTGCAGTTGAGCGAAGTAAGTTGAACTGTCTAGAAGCAGCACTTTGTCCCCAGTTACCTGCAGAAGCAGAAGCAGTAGCAGCAAACAGTGTAGTTTCGTGCTCACCCCAGAAGACATAAGCAGATTTCTGCTTGATAACTTCAACGTAGTAATTGGTCTCTCCAAGAGAAGACTTACCATCAGATGCTTTAGAAACACCGATGTATCTCTCAAGAACAGTACCTGCGTTACCAGTGATCTTACCATCAACGTCAGTTACGAGGATGTGAAGTTCGTCTCTAAATCCACCGTTTGCACTAGTGAAAGAAGAAGTTGAAGGTCTAGGAGCAACTTCAACCCATTTCTGACCTGGAAGATACTCACGCTCATCATACTCAACTCTTACTAAACTAACTGCAACAGCAGTAGAGTTAGTATCAGCGATACTGTCAGCAGCAGCAAAGTCAACTGAACCTTTGTCTTTTGCGACATAAACACGTCTTTCGATACCAGAAGTTTCGATTACTGCAGTGTTAGAACCCTGAGTAATAGTCTGACCATCAGCAATGATACCAGTAACACCACCAGAAGGAAGACCGATTTCAATCTTTCTGTTACCTGCATCATATGCAAGTACATTAACTGTTTGTGCAGAACCAGAAATACTGATTGAAGTTGTAGTTCCAGGAACGAATGATCCTACTACAGATCCAACTGTAAGGACAATGCTATATTTGAAAACTTTACCTGCTGCACCAGTAGCAGAAACGCTAAGTGCTTCACCAGAAACGAACTCGTGATCGTTACCTGATCCAGGAGCAGGAACAACAGCGATCTGGTCAGCACCAGAGTCTGTCATGAAGATACCGATTGAGTTTCCTTTAGTACCAGGAGTTCTTGCTGCCCAATTCCAGTTATTACTTGCAGTCTCGTATGTAGTCTCGTAGTCTTGTAAATTCTTAATCTTTGGTGCAGTGCCTGTATCAACAGCATTCTTTAAAGTATCGCTGTCAGCACGGATGGTTTTTAGTACTCCACCGTATGATAGGAACTGCGCTGCAGTATACCAGTACTCATAGTTGTAGTCGTTTGGTTCACCAAACTGTGCTACAAGTTCTCTTTCAGAACCGATTTCCAACACTGATTCAACAGGACCTAATTCAAAAGGTGCTGCAATCACACCAACGTTCGCGGTGGATAATGTTGTAATAGTTGTCAGATCTCTTTCCTGGACTACGACTCCAGGTGAGGATTGATTAGCTGCCATTGTTTAAAACTCCTAGATTTAGTGCCCTGCACTTGTTGTCTAGGATTATTTATAAAAATGAAATGCTACCTATAGTCCCACATGTATGATTTATCTCCATATTCCGCGACTTTCCAGACATCGCCCTGAGCGTCTGCGAAGTACTCGTCATCCATACCATCAGAAACGAACCCAAAAGGTGCCATATCTTGTTCGATTGCGTCTCGTTGATCTTCATAGATCCGCGCACGCACATCATTATCATGCATCTCTTTGAAGTATGGTTGTGTTGCCATCCATGAGAATATAACCAGACACATTGCTAGGTCATCGTTACATCCATCTTCCGCTTGGAATGATTGACCCTTTGCGATAAAGGTAGTTAGTTCTGCAATAGTGTCGTAGTCTGGAATTACTAATTTATCATCTTCAATCAATGCTTTAAGGTTGGAACATCCAACTTGCTTGGTAGCACTTGACATCTTGATACCTAGTTGAGTCTTCTTACCAGAGAACCCTTGACCTAATTGTTGTCCTGCTCTACCACGCATCGATGCCATCAGTAGATTTTCATACTCCAGATCATACTGAATAATATCCGCAACCTGTCCACCAATATCATTTACTTCACATAAGATGTATGCATTGTTAAAATTCTTTGCTACGTCCACCACAACATTTGGTAAGACGATTGGTTTGATCTCGTTGTTCTTATATCTAGCAACCATTTTATATGGTAGTTCTGAGGTATCAAATACTGCGAATGCTGAGTAATCATGTCCTACACCACGAGACACGTCAACAGTTAGTATATAATCATGGTCTTCTTGTACAGATTCAAACAGTGCAAGACCTCTGTTCTCTTTAATTGGATCATGGTATGCCATAGTCCTGAGTTTACTAGGACTGATTAATGTATCAACAGAGCCCAGGAATTCACATTCAAACTCAACTTTAAACTGTGCTTCTGATGTGTTCTTGATAGTTTGTTCTTTCCAAACCTCATCTCTGCCTGGAACTTGTGACCAATGTACTTCTGTTGGTAGATATTCATTCTGACCACGTTCCGCATCATGCCACAATTTGTAGAACATGTTCATCCCGTGAGGGGTAGAAATGATAATAACCTTTGTGGACTTACCAGAAGATATAGTAGGATAAACAGAACTGAAAAACTGGTCAGCAATATGATTCGGAACAAACGCGAATTCGTCCAGAAATATAACGTTAAAGGACATACCGCGAACAGCAGAAGCACTAGTACTTGCAGCCAAAATCTTACTACCGTTCTCCAGTTCGAGGGATCCTTTGTTCCACCCCAGTATACCTTGTTGCAACCATTTAGGAAGATTCTCGTAAGATAACTGTAGGCGTCCCAACATCTCTCTTGCAGTTGCTGCCTTGTTTGCGAGGATTGCGACATTTACATTGTCATTGAATAGTACATACCATAGTAGATATGCTGTAACGATTGTAGATTTACCAGACTGTCTTGGAAGTTTGGCAATATTAAATCTTTTCTCATGGAACTTAGTTACCATGTCTTCTTGGAAGTCATACATTGTAAATGGTATGACACCCTCATCAAGAGAAACAATCTTGATATATTTTCTAATGAAATGAACAGGATCTTGAGCGCACTTCAAATACTCAGCAATCTGTTTCTTCGTAAAGTTCGTAGAAACGTTTGCCTTTTTTAGATTGGGATTACCTAAGTAAATTTCCTGTTTAACTGCCATTAGTTGTTCTCTCTTGCATCAAGGTATTTGGCAACACATACACCCCAAAAGGTAAATGCACCAAAACATGCTGTTCCGATTAGTAGTTCCATTAGTCTCTGTCTACATTCAACTGGTGATATTGGTGTTCCAATAAACCTTTATATAAAATATCTCGCATCACAAACATTGCTTCTTGTTCTCTAGGATCACCGCCTGGCCAAGACTGAATAGATTTTTCTACACAACTGTGTAGTAGTCTAAGATCTTGATGATATAGTTTTAGATGATAATCATGATCATCTATCTCATCAAAATCTGGATGGTCGTCTATCATTGATCGGATTTTTTGTTAAAGTATTTGTTAATAACGTCAATCTGGTCTTGATACTTAGCAATCATATCAAGTTCTTGTTCGATTGCTTCAACGATGTTTGAGTGCTCACCAATACCTACTGGATGAGTAAGGTATACTTCCACATTTGCTTTATGCTTTTGGATGTCTCCTTGTGCATGAGCAATAAGTGCACGAATTAACTGCTCTCTCATAACTTTGGTTTATCAAATAGTACCTGCTCTATATAGGTGTCCGCCCAAACATCATCAAACCACTGACTTAACACTGCTTTAGTTTTGGTATTTCTTCTTTGTTGACTAACATAGTATGCTTGATCATCATATCGTTTCATGATATCAATCCATTCAATGTCTCCATCAGATTCCCGAACCATTTGAGTGTATATCTGTATGTATTCTTTGCAGCAGGCATAAAAGTTGTATCTATCGTCACTTGTCTTCAATTTCTGAAACTTGCAGTAAGGTGAAAACACATCTCCCCATTCTGGTAAATGCCTGACATTACTAAATTTATAGCGATTACTTGCCTCAGCAATCTTTTCGTACATATCTTCTGTGCCACGAACAGGAGAGATATCTACAATAGCAGCAGTTATATTGCCACCTGCACTTACAATATCACACCCAAAGATAGGTAGATTGTAGTTTGGATCTGGCCAAAAGACTGCGTGAAGTATCTCTACCTTAGGTGTGATTGCTCTTTCTAAATGTATTTTTCTCAGTCCTCTACAATTCCACATACGATTGTAAATGGAGACACCATCTCTATGAACCTCTGAGTATTCAGTGGCAAACTCTTCATTACATTCAGGTAGACCTATAGTTGCTGCTCTAATAAGAATATCTAAATCAGAGCAGAGTCCCTCTCTGTCTTCTAATTTCCCTAAGGTCATCAAAGTTCTTTTGTTTTGTGCCACCATCATACTCCCAAGCATAACCTTCATCAATCATTGCCTCATTGAGAGACATTTGTGCATCACCAATATATAACCATCCTAGGAGTCTGCCATATTTACCGACACCTCCTTTAAGTTCTGTTCTAATTGAAAGTTCTTCGTCGCCTTCTATTGCCCCCTCAAGTTTCTCCTTAAGCCAGTTAGTTGCGTCGATACCCAACGCTTTTTCTTCGAGATCTCGTGTCCTTTTTTCAGGTGTATCAACTCCTGCAATTCTAACTCTTTCTTTCTTGTATAAGTCAAACCCAAGATCAATGGTGACGTCAATAGTATCACCGTCAAGAACACGGTTTATCTCCGTCACTCGAAAGTTGTAACAACTCTTCCTGCTTGGGGGTATCATCGCTCCCATCGTTCTGTAACTCCTTAAAGGACATTCTTAGTATATAGTAGATGTACCAAGATACTCCAATGAGGAGTATGATAAGCATGATAATTACGGACCAAACAGGATCACTTTGATGCTCAAGGGGTTTTAATATCATCCTCTTTAATGCAATATTCTGCCATGTGTGTATTTTTAAAAGATGGGATGTCTTCCTTTGCTTGTCTTAAAGCATTGAAAGCATCTTCGGCATACTCACAAATTTCAAAATGATGCTGTTGGTTGTCATGCCAACCTACTGTGTAGTGGTGCATAACTCTCCTTGATATAGTGTATTATTTATTTTGGTTTGTGGTCTTGCATACCAGTATGGTTACCATCTCCTGGCAAAGCACCAGTAGAAATATAGGTAACAGCATCTACAGATCCCTGTAGTCTTTGTAAGTCTTTTTCAAGTTTGACGTACTCATCAAACCACCCTTGCAATTCATCCTTTCTTGCAGTCAGTTGTTTGATACGTTTATCAAAACGTGCTAGTAACTGTTCTGGGTTTTCAGTTTCTTTAGGTCTCATTTTCATAATGCTAATACCAGTTTCATTGCCTGACGAAGTTCTTCTGCGTGTTTCAGTTCATCGTCACGAATCGCTACTATCTTAGCATCATCAGGATACATTGTCAAGTACTTGTTATAAGTCTCGGCAGCATGATGTTCGATTTGTTCGTTAATGTGGTATGCGTTAACTGGAGAGATGGCATAATAAACAACCATGATCCAGTAGTAAAGTAACACTAAGTGTCTAGCAAATGCTCGATCAACCCAGTGCTTGTTTCCACCACGAGATTCCATCTCTTCAAGATGTTCTGTTTCGTTGAGAGTTTGAGCGAAATGTTCTTTCATTAGATAGATGTGCTCTGGACCCCTGAGACCTAATGACTCACGGAAATGCAACACACTCATAAAAGAAAAATAGGGTGCACGAGCAATTTCCTCAAGCACCCAAAATCTAGGTATGTCTCTCCCCCGATAGAGGAAGTCGATGACTGCCACAGTGAGAGATAGTATTAAGTTGTTAAATGTTTTCATCCAATCGCGTATGCTAGTGGTACTAGTTTAACTAGAGAAATCCCAATGATACCAAAGATGATACTTGCTGATACAATTGTATGTCTTTCCACTGTTTCAAATGTTCAAATGACGTAACTATTTATAAAGTAAATTGAGTATTTACACTTAGTCTTGTTCGGATTTCCTGTCATGTTCTTGCATCAATCCTGCAATCATTCCACGACGAAATTCCCATGTCTGTCCGCTTGTAGAACCTTTGCATGGGTTGATGCATCTTTCATCACCATAGTCATTGCACACTAGACCTGCTAGATCATGAGGGCATCCTTCTGCTCCAGTTGACCAGTAGAGTTGTTCACCCATCCATTTGGCATTACACTGGGGACACTCTTTTGCACTGAAAGAGTCCATAAATTGATATGCGTTGTTATAGTATTATTTATTAATTATAGCAAGATTGCTCCTATGAGCAACCCTTTAGCAAATGCTAACCAAAGCATTTGATAGTCAGATAATTTAAGTTTCTTCTGCCATTTCTTAGCAAGGTCTCTATCCCATGCAAGAAAACGTTTTAGCAATTCCATGCTCGTAGTGACTTAGATAGTCTATCGTCGCCTGTATTATTAGATGGTTTCTGTCTCTTTCTCATACCTTTCATTCTTGCACAGAAGGATGCCCGTCTGGGATTTCCAACCTTTTTTGAAGGTGCTTTAAGGTCAGATCCTGGATTTTCCTTTTCATAAGACTTTCGTCCTTTTTCGTTAAGTCCTCCTTCGGAGTTCTTTCCTGATTTTTTTGTCCATGCTGCTCCTTCTTCGACATGTGATGTCTCCTCTTTTTTAGCGCAGCGGTTGTACGTTTTACCAAAAAGTTTTTGAGTGCCTTTTTTCTCATAACCTTTCCAACACTTTTTCGCTTCTTCAAAGGAAGTTTCTTCTCTCTTATATGCAGGGACCTTAGCACCTTTCACACCACGACGTGCTTTGTGCTCTTCTCTACGTTTCTCGATAGTCTTTCCCCTTTTACCTTCAGGGTCAAACATACCAGGATCATCATGTCCAGGTCCACTTCTCCTGTAGTTTCTGATAGATGCTTTACCGTAATCGCTACGTCCTTTATCTACCTTTGCTTCATCAACTTGAACTTCTTCATTCTTAGGGCGACAGTCAGGTACTAACTTACCACCCTTCATTTTCATACCAACTTTTTTGTGTGTCTTCCAACATTCTGCTTGAAACTCAGAGAAAGTTTTGAGTCCTTCAAACTCTTCTTTCTTACTCTTGTTTCCCCAATTCTTTGCACCAACTTTTCGGCATTTGACAAGTGCACCGCTTGCATAAGCACTTGGCCAAACTGAATAACGAGATTTTACTTTAGTGTAACATGCGTCTTTTTCGCCTTCATGTATTTGTGTAGATTCTGTTTTCACGTTAATTGCTTTTCCTTTTCTGTTTGGGTTAGGATCTTGCTTTTGTTTGCGACGAAACGCTGAGTCTTCCTCATCTTTATTTAGGTTCTTTTTCATTTTACTGGAACCGCATTTAGGTTTTGTTGTCTGTCCAGGTTGTTTGGCACAGGGTTTCCCTGCGTATTTACCACCGAGTTGAACCCAACCAGGCTTCCCATCACTAGAGCGACTCTTAGAAAACCAGTCACGCAAAGAACTATCACCACTCTTCGTGCCTTCGGAGACTCCTTCGCCTCCTTCAGAAGACCCATTAGTGATACCTGATTCTTCTGCTGCTGATTCTGTTTCTTCTTTAGATGCATCTTTTACTGCGTATCTATCCCACATCCTACCACCATAGGCACACTGATTGCGTGTTTCTTTCTTACTGCATAGTCTGCAGTATCTTTTTTCTCCTTTAGTGGCAGGTGCACATTTCATGATTAGTTATAATGCATTGCAGGTTTGTTAGTTTTTCCAAGTTTTCCACTTCTGACTTTAGTTCCAGAAGTTTCTCCTTGACCAGAAGGATTCTTTCCTGCCTTAGATTTACCTAAAGCGAAAGACTTATATTCTTTACCCTTCTTAGATTCGGTATCATGCAGTCTTGCAGGTTTGTCCTTATCTTTAGTGATTACAGATTCCTGACCATGCTTTCTACCGAGACGACGCATGACTTTGCCGAAACGACGCTTCGACATTCCTTTGCCAGGACTTGTTTGGTATGAAACCTCACGTCCTGTGCCTTCGCCTGAGGAATATTTATACTCACCGACACCCTTTTTGTAACCGATGCCTTTCTTTTTAAGGTCTTTCTCAAGTCCTTTTCTACTTGCTCTATTTTTCTTTTCATCGGTTCCTCTGTCAGCAGAAATGTTTCCAGTCTGTTGTGTCTTAGACTTGGTTAGCATTCTAGTAGTGGGATTACCTTCTACAATGTTAATAAAATCTTTGTAATACATAACTTTCAATTGTTCTTTTTGTGCAAGTTTGTTTGCAGTAGCGTACATAACTTCTTTGTCACGTTTTCCGTAGAGTTTTTTGAACCTATGTTGGTTCTTTTTCATTCCACGAACAATACGTTCTGCCTCTTGATTAACCGTTGCCACGTTAACCTCCGACTACTTGGATTTCCTCAACGACGATTGCGCCAGAACCTGCAGTGATTCCAACTGCACGCTTTACCACTGCTTGCTTACCAGAGTATGCGTAACTGTAATCAGCAGGTGCACTAGATGAATCAACATCAGTACTAATACTGTTAGGAGTTACAGCAGTAACTTTCTTACCTACTGTTCCTGCAGATAGGAAGTTTGAGTTGATTGCAGGAGATGTAGAATCATCTTCTACAGCGATGAAATCATCAACAGAGAATGGATGAGTATTTGTCATCTCACCAAGGTTAACTCCAAGTTGATAATCAGCAGTACTATCATCTACTGCTTTAGTAATTCTTGCTTGACCAGGTTTTGCTCCTGATTTAAGGAGGAGTGCTTCGTTTTGTACCAGTGTGATAGCAGGTCCACCATTAAATGATACTGTAGATGCTGCAGCAGTGGCAAGCACTCTATAATATCCTGTTTGTACTACTTGATATTCAGTTGCAGATCCTGCAATAGCGTTAGTACTCAATACTTTTAATACGGGCATTGTCGTGTCGTGTTATTTCGTGTCCTTTTTATTTATCTCTTTTTGCTGCTTTAACATTTTCTGTAACTCAGCAGTGCTACCAACGAACAAGGCATTAGTAGTATTGTTTGTAATCTTAGTTTGATCATCATCAAGTTCTTTCATCTTTTTTTGAAGATCAATTAACTTGTCTGCTACATCTCCCACATTCTTGATGAGTTGCCCTGCCACCTCATAAGCACGAGGATGATCTGACGCTCGTGCCACATCAAGTATTCCATCTACTGCCTCCTGTCCTTTCATTACAAGATTATGTAGTTGAGCACGACTAATTTCATAGTCCTGCTTTACATCTTGAGAATCTGTTTTCTTAAGAGTTGGTTTTACATTTTCAACATGTTTCTGTAGTTCAGAGGGTTCTGCTCCGAACGTTTCATTCAAACCACTGAAGGGATCTGCCATTAAATTGCCTCATCATTACCACTTACGAAGTTTCGTTTCTTATTATCTGTAAACTCTGACTTCATTTCACCGAAACCAAAGTCGTCGTCACTATCTAGGAGATCAGCATCTGCTTGATTGACTAAGAATACACTAGAACCAGAAGTGTGTGCTGCACCAGCAGTTCCTTCATGTGCTCTAATTACTGTGAGATTGTTACCAGATTTCTTACTAACTCTCATAAGTTCAGTATCAACATAGATGTGATCGAACTTAGCGATACCACTAGCATCAGCAACTGCTATTAGATTATCATCTGTATCTGTAGCAGCAGAAAGAGTAGTAACAACAGTTCCATCTCTATCCTGTAAGGATATAGGTGTTGCTTGATAACGTACTTCTCTTGGTGCTTTGTTGACATCTGTACTTGAATAGTATTCGAGAGTAGACTTCTTGATAGTCGATGCTGATGTAACAGGTCCGTATAAGTATGTCTTTGCAGTAAATTGTAAAGTATAAATGATTGCTCTACGGGTAGAGAAGTCTCCCTCATATGAATCTTCATAATCAATATCGTTTAACACAACAGGGATATCTCTGATCTCACTCATTTCGGGCAGTAACTTAACTGCAAGATTATAATGAGGTTGAAATACTGGTAGAATTTGTTCGATAATTTGCAATCCATCTTCCTGATTCTTAGAGATGATTGCTAACTCAAATCCAATATTATATGGGACAGGCATGAAAGTATTTTTATTCTTTGATGCTGTAGTACTTGCAATTTTAATTTTCTGTGTTGGTGCTACCTTTCTAGAAGAATCGTAGGTGATACCAGTGATCTCAAAACCAATACGGGGTAAGGTAATTGATACCCGTTTGTTTGTAGGATCGGGTACTTGGTCTAGACGTGCTAAGAACTTATCTTTTGGTCCATATGCCAAAGGCACCTTCATCACTTCATCTTGACGACGAAGTTCGATATTGTTGAATAGCGTACCAAACGCAACAATAGTCTTTCTGAATATTTCGTGGTATGAATAATTTCCTAACATTAGATTGTAGTATCAGTAGTAGATCCGACTGAACCAAATGGATTTGATTCGGTAAAGTCGATGATGTCATTATCTAAAGTCTCAAAGTCGTTGTTCTGGTCGAACTCTGAGTTGACATTTTGAATCGTATTATATGTAGCAGTTGTCCAAGATGCACTAGAAGTGCCACCAGTGACCGTCTCAGGGACCTGGAAGGTGCCTGATCTGTTGATTACGATCAATGTCCTAGTACCAGAGTCAAAGGACTTAACCTCTGCAGTTACATTTGATGTTCCACCAGTGATAGTCTCACCTGCTGTAAATGTACCAGAACCTCCTGCTACAAGACCAACTGTAATCGCATTTGCGAATGCAGTTTCTACAGCATCGAGATCTGCAATACCAGTATTGATTTCCTCGTCGCTGTACTCGAATAGTTCACATTGACATTCCCAAACATATCCTTTTCCTAATTGATAGAAAGGTTTCTCTGCTTCTACAAACTGGATTGAGAATAAGTGTTTAGTTACTGGAAACCAGATTAAGTCCCCTTCGTTCGGTCGTCCTTCGACGTTAAGGACCGTACTGTCGTCAACAGCAGTTTTAAATTTCTCACGGGAGAATATAAAAGTTGTCTTGTCTTCGATACGGATTCCAAATTTGCTAAGTAACTCACCTTGTCCTTCCCATCCTTCAACATTATTGACGTATGCTCTAATAGGTTTCGCGCTTTCAAATTTTGAATCCGAGTCTTCTCCAAAGACCGAATCACGGTTGACAAGCGTTCTCGGAACATAGTAAATGTCTTGCCCATAAATCTCAATAGTTTCTACAATAAGGTTTTCGATGAACTTTTGCTCTTGAGCAGAACCGTTAATATTCAGTCTTGCACTGTTGCTATAGTCCGATTGTACATAATCCTGTGCGGGAGTGTTGGAAATTGCCATTACGGTTTACCCTACCAAGTCTAAAGGTGGAAGTTCATAAGTTGAGCGAAGTGTTTCTTCAAGATCTGTCTTGAACTTACTAGCATCATCTAAGATTTGTCTACCATTTAAGGTGACACCACCTAGCATTTGAATACCATCATACTTACTTAGGTTTCTTCCCCACTGCTGTTGGAATAATGCTTCAACATAATCCTTCAACCAGTTGTCATTAAACATGCTTGTGAATGTAACTGGATCTTGTCTAAGAGTGCATTCAACTAATAAGAAGTCACCTGCTGTCATGTCTCCCCAATCCATATCAAGATATAATCTACCTTGATGTTCATTAAATCTTACTCTACGATCTCTTTGTGAGTTAGTTACCCAGTCAAGAGTTTCAAGATACTGTGAAGTTAAGAAGTAATGTAGAATGTGACCATGCGTCATAGCATAGATGTCATTCAAAAAGATTTGATACTTAATGTTAAAGATATTTCCAGGAACGATACTTGATGCACCGATCTGAGAATATACATGGTTTACACCTAAAGTTCCAGGTGGTAGATCAACATAATTATCTTGCTCATACCATGCCGAAGAACCTGCTTGTGTATTTCCTTGTGCTGCAGTCTTGATAGCATCAGTAACCTCAATTTTCATGAAGGTTTTATAACTACCATTGTAGTGATACTCTTGGTAATAATCAATTGCTTCTTCGATTAGATCATCAAGTTGTTCAGTCGCAACGTTGATGTCTATCGTAGGATATCCTAATCTACGAAGAGCATAGTTCTTTAATTCGGTTTTACTTGCGGGTCTAGTAGCAGACATTTTTTATTAACTGAATGAGGATATTGTCAAAGTAGTAACATCATTAGCACTGACGACTTCTCCTTTTTTGTAGAATCCGTCAACATTATCAAGTGTTACTGAGTTAGTACCGATAGCGGTTATAACTCCAGTAGTACCAGAAGTAGCACCAGTAACTGTTGCTCCAACTTCCATCGTTGTGATATCAGTAAGAGTTAGAGTTGCATTGGTTGCAACGGTAGCAGTATTCACTGTACCACCTGATCCTGGGTTTGATCCATCAAGACCAGTTGGTTGAACAATAGTGATTGTCTCACCAACAGCATAACCAGTTCCACCGTCATTGATAGTAACGTTGGTAATCGCACCTGCAGATGCAGTAATATTTACCACCAAACTTGCAGATCCAGAACCTCCAGTCGTTGCTAGAGCAGTTCCTGTAACATAATTTGATCCACCTGCCAAGGATGCCAAGTTAAGTGATAACACTTTACCTGCATTGGCATTGGTGATTGTAACGGTGTCTGTGATTAGATATCCAGAACCGCCTGCGTTTACTGCAGCAGCAGTGATGTTTCCATCAGCATCAACTGTAGTATCAACAGTCAAACTAGATCCAGTTCCACCAGAAGTTGCGACTCCTGTTGCTCCTGTGAATCCCCCGCCACCACCAACACTGACTCCTGTTGTAACAACTGCACCAGGTGTTGGATCTCCACTAAGTGCTAGTGTGAGTGTAGTTGTTGTAGCAAGGTTGTTTAACATTGCACTTAACTGTTCAAATGCATTGTCAAGTTTTGCTTGAACTCTTGCTTCTGTATAATATTGATTAGTTCCTTCAGCAAGGTTAGTTGTACTCTTGCTAGAAAGATCAAGGTTTGCACCAGTAGCAGCAGCAACCCTTGCATCAGCACGAGCATTTGTGTAGTAAAGGTTTGTACCCTCACTAAGATCACTAGTAGATGCAGCAGCAATTCTTGCATCTGCTCTTGCATTTGTATAGTATAAGTTAGTTCCTTCTGATAGGTCACTTGTAGATGCAGCAGCGATTCTAGCGTCTGCCCTAGCATTAGTGAAGTATAGGTTGGAAGAACCTTCTGATAAATTATCTGTATCAGCAGCAGCAATTCTTAAATCTGCCCTAGCATCAGCACGAGCGTTAGTGAAGTAGAGGTTGGTGCCCTCTGCAAGATCAGCAGTGTCCTTAGTTGCTAACTGGGTATCAAACCTAGCATTAGTATAGAAGAGATTAGATCCTTCAGTGATATTGCCAGTGTTGATATCTGCTTGAGTAACAGAAAGTTCACCACTACCAGACAATTCGATACCTGTTCCGTAGGTAAAGTGTGTCCTTGATCGAGCAGCAGTGGTGAACAGGTTGGTCGATCCTTCAGTTACATTGTCTGTATTAATATCTGCTTGAGTTACTGATAAAGTTCCAGAACTATGAGTAATACCAGTTCCGTAGGTAAAGTGAGTTCTAGTTCTTGCAGCAGTAGTAAAGAGATTAGATGATCCTTCAGTTACATTATCAGTATCAATGTCTGCTTGAGTTACGGTCAGTGTATATGTGTTTGCAGTGTCATTATATGCCTTAGTGATACCAGTTCCTGCAATGATAAGAGCATTGACTCTATCGTCAACTCTTTCGTCAGTGTAGTATAGGTTAGATCCTTCAGTAAGATCACCAGTGTTATGGTTGCTGATATCAGATACTTGACCAGTAAGGTTTGCAGTGATAGTTCCTGCAGCAAAGTTACCAGATGCGTCTCTGATTACAAGGTTATTAGAAGAGTTAGATGCTGATGAAGCAACGTTGATCGTAGTGTTACCTGCAACACCATCGGCATTAGTAAGTGTAATACCTGACGACGCTGTAACAGCAAATGTTCTCTGTGCATAGGTTCCAGTTCCTGTCCTTACGACATAACCAGTTCCAGACATAGCAGCAAGACCAGTGCTATCAGCATCAACGAATGTTGTTGTGATTGTTGGGGCAGAACTACCATCTACAGATACAGAACCTTGAACAACACCGTTGAGGGTAAATGTTCTAGCAGTCTTCCATGCATCAGCAGTAGAAGCGTTACCTAAGAAACCTGCACCAGATCCTGTAGCACTAGCAGCAGTGATTTGATTAGCAGCAAAGTCACCAGATGAGTCACGATTTACAACTGTAGAGACTGTTGCAGCAGTCGCAGTTGTCATACCATCTAGTAAGTCTGCGTT
>VMHT01137840.1_pt1 | contig 50756 bp, 41 predicted proteins | sample 4693611 | NCBI WGS metagenome assembly VMHT01 (sample SAMN12280063, study PRJNA550983) | marine metagenome | isolation source: seawater sampled from same location over 5 years 0.02-0.2 micron viral filtrate | place: USA: collected off the coast of southern California halfway between the port... ... | reverse complement strand
CTACTGAATGAGCTATGTGGCCCACTTCTCGGGGGGAAGTCATTTGATTCGCCCGGACTTCTTTTCATAGATACGCCCGGGCATCACTCCTTCTCCACACTCAGGAACAGAGGCGGCTCACTCGCCGATATCGCCATTCTCGTGATCGATCTCAAAGAGGGGCTTAGGCCACAGACAATAGAGAGTATAAGGATCTTAAAGAAGGCCAAGACGCCATTCGTAGTTGCTGGGAACAAGGTAGATCGCATACACGGATGGAAGAGCGAGGATGGCCGTCCCATGGCTCTGGCCATGAGGAATCAGACGAAGGATACAATGGGTTATTTCGACGAGTCCTTTTGGAATCTCGTTGGCGGATTCGGGGAGCATGGGTTCAATCTCGACAGATATGATCGAATCAAGGACTTCACGAAGGAAATAGCGTTGGTCCCCGTATCTGCAAAAGAGGGAGAGGGCATACAGGATCTTCTCGCTGTTGTCATCGGACTGGCGGAGCGGTATCTCGCCGAGCAGCTCACCGACATAGAGGGTGCAGGAGAAGGTACCGTCCTTGAGATGAAAGAGGAGCGTGGACTCGGTAAGACGCTAGATGTTATCCTGCATCGCGGATCGATCGCAAAGGGGGACGAGATTGTCCTGGTTACCTCAGAAGGAGGAGTTGCCACAACGGTCCGAGGGCTCTTCAAACCTAGAGGCATGGCAGAAATGAGAGATGCCGGTGATCGTTGGAATGACACGGAATCTGCAAGTGCGGCCTCTGGTCTCAAGCTTTCAGCTCCCGATCTGGACGGGGTCCTTGCAGGAACGACGTTGCGAGTGGTGAGGAATGCTGGTGAGCAGAAAAAGGCCCTCGAACTCGCATCGGAGGAATCCAGATTAAGTATCGACTTGGAGGAAGAAGGCGTTTGCATCAAAGCGGATACCGTTGGTGGTCTTGAAGCTCTGGCGATGGAGCTCAAGGAGATAGATGTGCCAATACGATCTGCTTCGATCGGAAAGGTCGGGAGGCGGGACATCAGAGGTGCTGAGACGTCATCGGACCCTCTTCACAGACTCATACTTGGTTTCTCGACGAGCGTCTTATCCGATGCGCAAAATGAAATCGACTCCTCGGACAGCGGTCTGAAAGTGATATGCTCTGACATCATCTACCATATTCTAGATGAGCGGGAACGCTGGGTAGAGAGCAGAACCGCAGAATTAGAAGAGGAATCACGAGAGAAAATCGTCTATCCGGGAAGAATTCTCCTCCTTCCCGACCATACCTTCAGGGTAAGTAAACCGGCAGTTGTTGGGGTCCGTGTGCTTGGAGGGCGCATACACATAGGCCAGCGTCTCCTCAAAGACGGTTCTTCCGTTGGTCAAATCAAATCCATTCGCAGCGGTGAGGACAGCATGAAGGAAGCGAAACAAGGAGACGAGGTCGCGGTTGCTATCGATGGCGTGGTCGTCGGACGTCAGATTGAGGAGGAGGATGTTCTTCTGGTGGATGTGCCGGAGTCACATGCCAAGCGTCTAAGGAAAATGAGCCTCAATGCCATCGAAAGCGAGATTCTTGGTGAGTTACTGGAAATTCATCGGCGAGATGATCATTTCTGGGGACGTTGAATCAAGTCGCTCCCATAGCCCCCCAACCCTTTAATGCGCAATCAATAGAATACGGGTCGAGTTCACCATGGCGATGGCTGCAAGCGACCCGAGTTCGAGAGAGCTCATTCAAACTGTCTCAATGATCTCCAACAACCTAATGGGTGAGGTGGCTAAAGTCATAATCGGGAAGGAAGAGAATCTTCGAAAGATCGCTGTAGGGATTCTATCCAATGGAAATATGCTCTTAGAGGATTTCCCCGGACTTGCAAAGACATTGATGGCCAACACATATGCTACAGCTCTTGGATGTAAATTCAAGCGTGTTCAATTCACACCAGACCTCCTTCCTGCGGACATCATGGGGACATACATGTACGATCAACAGGCGGGTGAATTCAAGCTTCGACCGGGTCCATTGTTCACCAATGTGCTTCTAGCAGATGAAATTAACAGAGCTCCACCGAAAACTCAGGCGGCGCTGCTTGAGGCCATGGAAGAGAAGCAAGTCACGATTGAGGGGATCACCCACAAACTTCCAGCACCATTCATCACGATTGCCACCCAGAACCCGATAGAACAGGAGGGGACGTATCCCCTCCCTGAAGCTCAGATGGACCGCTTCCTGATGAAGATGTCAATGGGATACCCAGACAGACAGGAAGAGAAGTCGATATTGCAGCGTAGAAAGCTCAGGGGGAAGGACGAACATGATGTTCAACAGATTACGAGTCCAAAGAAGGTTGTCGCCATGCAGAAGGCGCTGGAGACAGTCCATGTCGATGCAGCCATCTTGACGTACATTGTAGAGCTTGTTCAGAGGACTCGTGAAGATCACCGTGTCGTGACTGGCGCGTCTCCCAGAGCGAGTCAGTCTCTGTTCAAGACGGCGCGAGCAAGTGCTGCGATTGACGGCAGGGACTACGTGATACCTGATGATGTCAAGCGTGTGGCGCTTGATGTTGTGAGTCACAGAATTGTCTTGAAGCCTGAGTCAAAAATAAGGGGCATAACTGGCGAACACATTGTTCGAAAGGTGATTTCAGAAGTCCCAGTTCCAGTCGTACAATGAGCAAGTACCATCCATCGTCGGCTCCCGGGCAGTTGCATGGGGCGTGCTGTCGTCATCGCTGTAGTGAATCACAAAGGTGGATGCGGTAAGACCACTACGGTGACTAATCTTGGTGCTGCGCTTGCAGCAGGTTCCTCTGAAATGGGAATATCGCCCAACAAAGTTCTGATTGTGGATCTTGACCCTAGAGGAAACGTGGCAACGACTTTTGGAGTTGAAAAGCGGTCTCTTGGACCCACTATGAATAATCTGTTTGAAGCGGTTATCGATGGGTCCAGAATTGATTCTGGCCCGTATATTTTGGCGCCAGATGAATTGACAAAATGTATGAGTAGGGCTTGGAGGCGTCAGAATCCGGACCGGCCCAGAGGGCCTCCAAAAGGTCATCGCGTTGATCGTCTTTCTCTACTCCCTGCGGATTTGGACCTTTCAGGGATAGAGATAGAATTGGCAATGAGAATCGGGAGAGAGCACCGTCTTAGGATCGCCCTGGAGAGTGCAATAGATGATTATGATCTGATAGTCATAGACACGCCTGCTTCCCTGGGGTTACTGACTGTCAATGCGCTGACGGCTGCAGATTGGTTACTCATCCCGATACAAGCAGAGTTCTATGCATTGGAAAGCATGGGCCAGCTTCTAGATACCCTGAATAGGGTTCAAACTGCGGTCAATCCGAAACTTGGTCTTCTTGGAATAACCATGACGATGGTTCAAGGTGGTTCTAATCTCGGGCGTACGGTGGCTGATGCAGCGAAACGTCATTTTGGCGGCAGAGTCCTAGAAACCTACATTCCGAGAAGTATTGCTGTGGCTGAGGCTCCTTTGGAAGGTGCGCCGGTTGCTCTCTCCAAGAGGCCGATTGAAAGGCATCCTGGAAGTCTTGCATACTGGAATCTCGCCAAAGAAGTTAGTTCAAGACTTGAGATGATACGTACTGAGAGGAGCGGTTAGCCATCGACTATTGAGGAGGCGGCTGATTCGACTATGCGGTCCCACTCTTTCAGAAGCTCCCTCTCGATTGATTCGACGTCTGGGGCTTCGATGTCTTGATCAGCGAATGAACGGAGTCGGCTCTTGAGATCAGAAACCCTCTGTGCTCGATTGATTTCTAGTCTTCTTTCAAGATCCGCCCATGCAGAGAGAAGTGTCTCTCTCCTCCTCATGGTGGCTATCTTCTTCATAGCCTCATTTTCAGCAGTAAACCATGCCTCAAGGTCTCCATCGATTTCAGATGTTGCAGCAGCTTCGATGGAGGTTAAACGGATTGATATTGCCTCTTTATTCTCAGCTTCTATCTTCGCCCTTTGCTTTTCTATACGATTCGTAATCTCAGCCTCGCGATTTATCCTATACGATCTGAGACGCTCCGCCATCTCAGCCTGTAGCTCGATTCTCTTTGCGTCCAATCTTATTCGTACGGAGTTAGAAAGAGCATTAGAGAGTTCATTCTCAAGTCGTCTTTCCAATCTTTCCAACTCCAATTCGTGCTCCATCTCAATTCTCTTTCTCAATGCATCGAGTCTCTCTTCATATTCAACCTCGATATCGGACGATATTCGTTCTCTTGTTCTGAGTGCTAATAGATCGGATCTGCGTCTTCTATCGACATCTAGCCTATCGCGGATACGCCTTTCCTCATGTGCGAGTCTTGACTCCATATCCATTCTCTGATGTCTTTCTTCTGCTCGTAGTGCGCGGCTTTCGAATTCGGATATCTGCTCCTCATTCATCTCCACCATGTCTTCGCTTATCCTGCGAAGGTCTTGCTCGATGCGTTCATTCTGTGCTTCCGCTATTACTTGGCGGACGTTCTCCATACGAGCTGTTGTGTCCGATAGCGCCTTATTCAACTCAGCCTTCATTGAATCGGTAGCTGAATCAAGGGTCTCGGATTTGATTGAAATTGGTCGATTTCCATTGACCCAGTTGATTCGTTCTCTACGCATCTTAGAGAGCGCCTCGGCAGCATTACTCGAGATATCTGAGTCCTCCATATGACCGCGTCCGGGGCAGTTCGAGGGAGTGTTCAGACTTCAAAGTCCCTGAAGAAGTTAGAATGTCACAGAGAACTCACTTTCGCATGCTGGACAAGATATTTTCCTAGAGCCTGGCCTTGGACGGAGTCTTAGCATTCTGTCACAAGATGGACATCCAATCTCGACCTTGACTACCTTGGGGATTATTCTGAACGGTCCTTGACAGGACCCGCAAATCAAGTCAACTGGCCTCTCTTCAGTACCAGCTACGACCAGCGTAGAGCACTTCGGACATGGAATCTTCTCCTCTCGTAAATCTATGATCGTGCGCTCATGAGTTACTAGGCACACCGCGCCGCAAAGGATGCAAGTCTTCTCACCCAAACCTAGGGGGAGCATGCCCTGGCAATGAGCACATCTTGCCACGGGTGGTGCAACTTTTGATTCGATCTCCGGTCGGCCGTCCACGTAACTCGCTCCCTGTTCTTGTTCATGAAGTGGTCGCAGGGACCTTCCTACTGTTTATTGCGGTAGTGAAGGCTTCCTTGGAGTCTCTGAATAAGTGTCCTACAACGTTTCTAACGACCATGAATGGTGAGTCGCCTGAGTCCTTCACGAGCATGCCATTCAGTATTACGATAAATACGGAAGCCTCATGAAGAACAATTCCAATGGCGATACTAGAATTCAGACCCAGTAATGTCGTCATTACAAGTAACAATGTGACTCCCATTGAGATCGCGATATTGTATGAGACTCTCTTCCTGGTTCGCTTTGAGATATCGACTAGTTTGGCTATTATCATTGGATCATGACCCGGTATGAGTACGTCTGCAGCATCCAAATTTATCTGATCTGCAGATCCCATTGCTATTCCCACCGTGGCAGTTGCAAGAGCGCCGGAATCATTGAAGCCATCACCAGCCATCAAAGTGGGCCTCGCAGCAGTCATCTGCTCTACAAAGAGTGCTTTTCCTTCTGGATCAACATCGCCCCTACATCTTGATCTTGGGATTCCTAGCGATTGTCCGAATCTTTCAACTGCAAGTTGCTGGTCACCAGAGAGGATCTGTACTTCAACTCCATTGGCCATAAGCGATGTCACGAGCGTATCAGCACCTGCTCTCAAATCGTCATTCCTAAACGTGAATAGTGCGATTGTACGACCTTCGAAAGCCAATAAACTACTACCGAGCCCCTCTAATGATGTGGTTTTCTGAATTTTCTCTAGTCTTTGATTGATTTTGAAACCGGATGATTTGATCCAACTGGAAGCTCCGAATGCAGCATGGGAACCATCTACTACCCCTCTGACGCCGGCCTCTCCATCGCTGATAGATAGGATGCTTGATGGCTCTATCATACGTTTTTCTGCTTCTTCAATCACTGCGTCCGCATATGGGTGATTGCTTTTCATCTCAAGAGCGGCTGCAATCGAAAGTGCGAATCCTTGGTCTATTCCCCTTATTGTGTATATCTGCTCGAGGGTGGGCTGACCGGAGGTGAGTGTTCCAGTTTTATCCAAGAAGGCTAAATTTGCACTTGCTATGTTCTCAATAACATCTCCTCCTCGTGCCACCACCCCGGCAGCGGAGGCAGCGGATAGTGCGGTTGCATGAGGCACGGGTGCAGCGAGCAAAAGAGCGCATGGACATGAGACGACCCATAGAATGAGCATTGCGACCATGTCACCGGAATACAATCCATACGCAATTGAGGAAGCGAGTACCAAGGGCACCCAGACAGCCGTGAAACGCTCGATTATGGATTGAGTTGAAGTTGGAGTTTCTCGATATTTCCTGACCATCTCAATCAACGAGTAAAGTCGCGTTTTGCTTCCTACCTCTACCGTGCGAATTGAGATTGGTCCACGGACTAAATTCAGTCCTGCTTCTACAGATGCCCCCTGTACTACCGATACAGGTATCGGTTCTCCAGTCAACGGAGAGCGGTTAACCAACCCATTTCCTTCAATCACCATGCCGTCAACAGGAATTATTTCACCTGACCTCACTTCTATGATATCTCCGGGTACAACGTCTTCAATCGGAGTTTTGCCATCCCCATGAGCCTCTATACCCGTCGAATACGAATGCCCTTCAGAATCTGTAATGACACGTGCTGATTTGGGAAGACGGTCAAGTCCTCCCTGCATGGCTTTTCTTGCCTCGAATAAGGTTCTCTCCTCGATATATGCTGCAAGGGCTACCAGTCCTGTTACAATTATCGCTTCTTCCCATTCTGCGAGGAGTAAGGCCCCTATAACTGCCATCGAAGTTAGAAATTGGAAGCCTAGAACCATGTTGAAAAGGCTCGTTATAGCCGTTTTGAACATCGGCTGTCCGGCGAACATAACTACCAGAATTGTTAGTGATGCGGGAACTATGCTTGGCATCTCAGAACTTGACAGAAACATCACTGCAAGTAGGGATGGAATAGTCATGATTGCAGCAATGAGTTGTTTTTGATCATCTCGAAGACGTATGGTGGACGAGGGTCTTGTTCTCAATCTCCCCCCTAGTATCTTGTTCAATTTATATCCTGCATAATTTCTTACTCTAAGATCTTTAATTGGGACTCTGATTATTTCGATCATAGCATCTTCAAATCGGACATCTAGAATTCCGGGTATTTCCAAGATTCTATTTTTCAGCTGGTGTCTGTCTATCCCATGAGTTGACGCAACGATAGAAGGGGTGACTCCAATAATTTCTTCCCATTCGATATCAGGGGTATGCCCGAGTCCTGAAAGGACGGTGGATGCTTTCGAAGTTCGTCCCACAGAAATGTCCATTACTACTCTTACTCGTCCCTCGGTAGCTGATACTCTGGCTTCAGTCACTCCGGGCATTCTCTTCAGAACCGTAGTAGCCTTCATTGCACAATCTGGACAATCTATGCCGCGAATACCCCATTCAAATTCAATAATTCCATCAGCCAATAATTCTGACTCATCGATACTTTCCTCATCTGGAAGATTCATTCTCATTAGCGATATATCGCCCATATCTCTGAAATCCATAGGAGATTTCAGAGAGTGAATATCAGACGCATCTAGAGTGAATTTGTCTGTATCCATGAAGATGCGTACAGGCACGTATAACTTCAAACTGCGTGCTGTGAGGGACATCCAGGCGAGATACATGAAGGATGGCATCAAAATTCCAAATCTTACAGATATTGACATGATTGTGTTTGATGTTGACGGGACCTTGATGGATAGATCGGGCATGCCTGAGGGATTAATTGGTTTGGTAAAGGAAATCGAAAAGAATGGTGTTTCAGTGTCTCTCGCATCGGGAAGAACCTTGCCAAATCTGACTCCTGTTCATCAGGCTCTTGGCTTGTCTGGATTTATTGTAGCAGAAAACGGAGGGATTCTTTGGGATGGGCCACAGAAAAGAGGCATAGAGCCGATGGCGAATGGTGAGAGATGCAGGGATGCGATTGAGTGGTTGGCAAGCGAGATGCGAGAAATTGACCCAGAGGGAATTGAGTCCAATAGATGGAGGGAGACTGAGTGGTGTGTTTCGGGGCCTTATGATGTGGATCGTATGCGCACTCTTCTTGCCGACTCTGAGTGGTCAGATCTTAGGGTCGTTGGAACTGGTTTTGCAATACATGTTACTGAAAGAGGCGTAAATAAGAGATCGGCACTGGAGATTCAGCTCTCTAGAAGGGGAATTGATCCATCCAGAGTTCTGTCCTGCGGGGATGCGTTGAATGATGTTTCAATGTTCAATCTAACGGGTTACTCAGTGGCTGTTGATGGGGAATTAGATGAGGTGCGCAATGCTGTTGATAGTGTCACCAAAAAGAAGGGGCCTTTGGGGGTTATCGAAATACTGGAATTGCTCCTTAAGTGATTGGGGATATTTATGATTCGGGTCTTCAATCGAACAATCTCCGTATTACGTTAGTGGCATATGACCCTGGCGGCAGAGTGAATGAAATTTTACAAGTCCACCTCTTATGTTTCGGGGAACCGTGCATATCATCAATAACAGGTTCTGTGCAAAGGACTTCTTCAGGATGCAAGACTGTTTCACGGCTAAAATCTGCCATTTTGATCTTTAGAAGATCGAGGTCAGTATCAGGATTGGGTGGATTCGAATTCATTCTCAATACCATTAGATCGTCATTCTTCGACTCCTTTACCATGGACGGTACTGGCATCCTAATTGACTCGGGAATCTCTTTCAGACGTTTTGCTAGAGATTCTACTAGAGACCTCTTGGCGTATCCGCGCCTCCCTGGTGGGGCCTCTGGATAGAGAAGTGGTCCTCCCACGCCTATGTCTATTGGCCGTAATAAGTGGTTCTCGATGTTTTCAAGGAGAGCGTTCCTAAGAACATCGTTCCAGATATACGATTGCCATGCTGATATCCAAAGGCCGCGTAGCCTTCTAGGCATTGCGAGATACGCGGACAAGGATGATTCGTAAAGGGATTTTTTGTGAGATGTTGATTTCGATGATGACTTCCAGCCATCTATGATTCGTCTGAAAGGCTGATGATCGATGGAATCGATCTTGACCCTATCGATGTCCGGCCAAATTGACTTCAGATACTTCCTGTCCCTGCGTCGACTTGAGCGATCTGATGGTTGGGGTTCTGTCAAGTGAAGTTTCATGGCCCCTACCAAGTCTCCCTTCATGAGCAACTCACCGGGCAATTTTCCTTTGGCTGCCGAGCCGAATCTCTGCGAGTCAAACCAGTTTGGTAGTCCTATCTTTGAAATCTGCTCGACTCGACTCGCGAGCAACTGTGTCTCCCTGTGCCGTATGTCTCTGACTACTATTGAGAATCTATTTCCACTGTGATCGCCCGATTTTAGATGTCGACCGAAGGCCCCATGAGGCTCGAGCGTCCAATCCTTTCCTGAAATTCGATTTTTAGGTGCATATCTGGAAGGTAACGAAACTAGTTGAGTCGTCTTTGAACGTCTATCCTTGAGTCCTGAAAAGCCCCAGGCATCGACAGGTATCCCATGTTTTTTCGATATGTTCGACGAGAGGGCCTGGGTTTCCCATCCAGTCTTTGTCAATTTGAATATTTGATAAGGAAGTGCTGTGTCCTCTGTAAAAATTAGTTTATCTCCAGAATAAAACTCATCCACCTGAAATTCTTCAGGTGTTGTCCTTATCTTTGCCATTTTATGGCCTCATATTCTATCTCTCAAGGGCCTGGAGCATCATCTGAATATCAGTATTGTCCGGCTTGATTTTTCTTTTCTTAACGCCCAATACGGATGCAACGCCCAGGGCTGCGATCAGTGCTGCTCCTATGGCTGCAGCTCCTATCAGGATCCTCTCATCATACGTCCTCGTCTCATCAAGAGGGTATGCGTCATTTACATCTAGTACTCCGTCGTTGTCGTCGTCAGTATCTGAATTGTCCCCGATAAGGTCGCCATCCGTATCAATACTCTCGGATGGATCTAATGGGAAGACATCAAGCTGGTCCGAAATACCATCATTGTCATCATCTTCGTCCAGAATATCGCAAGTTAGATCTGCATCGCTATCTATTGGCTTATCTGTTACCAGTAGAGGGTCTGAATCGCATACGCTTTCATCTAAATCCGTCCATCCGTCGCCATCATCGTCATCATCGAGGAAGTCATTCAATCCGTCATCGTCTGTATCCCTCTGTTCGGCCGAGCAACCTGCAGTATCTGTCTGGCTCATTGTGGCAAGCGTATCTGGGCAATTATCTACAGCGTCTTGAACGTCATCCCCATCATCATCGGTATCTGTATTGTCGCCTATTCCGTCGCCGTCGAAGTCGGCCCAATCACCGGCGTCTAACGGGAATGCGTCGCTCTCGTCGGGCACGCTGTCGTCATCGTCATCGGTGTCAGCGTTGTCGCCTGTACCATCGCCGTCGAAGTCGGCCCACTCGGTGGCGTTTACGGGGAATGCGTCGCTCACATCGAGCACGCCGTCTCCATCATCGTCTGTATCGGCGTTGTTCCCAAGCCCGTCTCCATCGGTATCCACAGATTCCGCTGGACTGAGTGGGAACGCATCACTCTCGTCGGGCACGCCGTCTGAGTCATCATCGGTGTCGACGTTGTTACCTATCCCGTCGGAGTCAGTGTCGAGGGTTTCCGATGGGTCCAGGGGGAATGCGTCGCTCTCATCGAGCACGCCGTCGTCATCGTCATCGGTGTCAGCGTTGTCGCCTGTACCATCGCCGTCGAAGTCGGCCCACTCGGTGGCGTTCATCGGGAATTCATCGAATTGGTCCGCATATCCGTCATTGTCATCATCTGGATCGATTGAGTCGCATACCCCATCAGCATCATTGTCGCTAGGAATGGAAGTACTGTTCAATGGATCGAAACCACATTGAATCTCCATGATATCGAACCATCCATCTCCATCATCGTCGATATCGGCATTGTCTCCTATTCCATCTTGGTCGAAATCAGCAGTCTCTGAACCATCGAGAGGGAATTCGTCTGATAGGTCGTCGACCCCGTCTCCGTCATCATCATGGTCGCGATGTGTTCCGTAATCTGTTACTTCTGGATTCGTCATGAAGAGGTCGATTGGCAGATTGAGATTGTCTATCCACGCTGCGTCTTGGCCGGTGGACACGGATTGGTCTTTGCTGTAGGTCCATTGTAGGGTGTGTGTGCCTGCACTTAGGGGAAATGAATAGTTCGTCCAGCCGGTATCTCCGGACCATGACTCCACCTGTGCGCCATCCACTGAGAACATCAGGAAATCATAGTCACTTTCGGAGTCTACCTTGTAGGCAAATGATCCAGTTGCACTCTCGGTGAAAAGCGTCATCGAAATTGATGAGGCTTCATTGTCAGATATACCGCCGGATCTAAGTGATGCGTTCCCGCTGCTGGATGAGGAGTTGTCCAGACTCCAAGAGGGGGGCGCCCCTAGATTCCACGAGAAGGTTGAGTTCAACTGAATGTCCTCGAATTCGTCAAGCGAGTAAGTGCAACACACCAGTTTGTAGGTCTCGTCGGCTAAACCATCTCCATCGGTATCGTGCCAAGCCTGCCCATCCAAGGGAAAGGCATCCATATTGTCTTCAATTCCATCGTTGTCGTCATCGATATCTACGCTGTCACAGAGTCCATCGGAGTCGGTATCTGCCGAAGGCAAGCTGAGGGGATCGTAGGCATCGGTCCCACAAGCCATTTCTGAGACGTTTGACCACCCATCCCCATCGATATCGTCGTCCATTGCATCACAGGTTCCATCCCCATCTACATCGTCTGGAGTTGAGTTTGGATCATTTACCATGGAACCGCATAGATTCTCCTCTTCATTCGTCCACCCATCTCCGTCTGCATCTGCCTCTGTTCCATGGAAAACGAGTTGCCAATCATTCACAGTGCCCGTAGAACCAGTGGAGTTGACGTCTAGCACATTCACAGTCCATGTTCCCGCGGTAAGTTCGCCATAGTGGTGCATGCTTACCATATCGTGATAGCGCATATTGCCATATTCAGCTGGATTCGTATCAGCGAGAATGGAGGTATATCCGCTCGGTGAGGTCAATGTGATTATCAGATCTTCAGGATTTTGATGGTCAACGTCCATGAATAGTTCAACACTCTCTATGTTTAGTAAGTCAGTCACAGTGTGACTGAAAGAAAGTGGTGTTCCCGAGGGAGGTATGTTCACTGATGGAGTGTATAGTGGAGTAGAGATATTCACCTCCGGGCCTAAGAAGGTCCAATTTTCTGCTAGATTTACCGCAGCAGTCGCATCCACCATGCCGAACCCGTAGTAGTGACTCACTGGCAATCCTGCTCCATTGACGCTCCAATTCTCATGATTGAGATCATTTGGAGTGGAGGAATGCACCAATATTGCTTGCATATCCCGCCAGGTGAGTGTGGGCTCGGCCTCAAGTATGAGTCCGGCCAGTCCGGCCACCTTGGGGCCCGATGACGACGTACCTCCGAAGCTATTGGTGTAATTCGTGGAGCTATATCCTACAGAGCCTGTCCTATCAGCAGTTGTTATCCCCAAGGAACCGCCATTCGAGGGACCCACGACCAGCACCGGTGCGCCTATGCTCGAATACCAAGATTGTACTCCACTGTAAGTTATCGCTCCGATCGCAATAGTGTATCTTGACTTCTGGAATCCTTTCTGATTCACATTTTCATCTGTAGTATACTCGTTTCCTGCTGAGAATGTGAAAATACTTCCCAGAGAAGACCTCCCATCGTATACGCCTGATTCCAACATGGCTGCACTACTAGGTCCCAGACTCGCGAAACCAGCACCGCTGTAGCCCCATGAATTATGATAGATGTCAATGTCTTGGTTGAAGTCTGATAGCGCGGGGACCGCAGCGCCTCCGCAAAGGAATCTGGCATGGTTGTGGCTAGCACCCCATGCCACGCCTGCTATTCCGATTCCATTGTCCCCCATACCCGCTGCAACGCCGGCAACTGCCGTTCCATGGTTGTCGCCGGGCGCTACCGGACTAGGGTCCTCATCGTTATCGCAATAATCGTATGAAGTGGATGCATCAAAATTAGGCTGGAGGTCCTCATGTAGAATATCAAGGCCGTCGTCCACTATCCGTATCATTACGCCAGAGCCGTTGTACCTGTCCCATGCTGCAGTGACATTCAGATCCACGCCCATACTGTTGCCGTCTTGTCCGGTATTGATTAGATGCCATTGATCGGGAATCAATGGATCATCAGGAATGGTCATTGGAGTGGGCTGCAAACTATCCTCACTGGGAGCAAAAAGCTCTATTTCCCCATTTTCTTTCAAAAAATTGAGGTTTTCCAGACTTATCGAGGATCCTGGAACTGTGTAAACATGGTCCAAGAATCTGTCTTGGACCATCTTGCCGTGTTTCATTTGCTCAGAGATCTTGGTGACTTGATCTGTGACTACGATCCACTCACTTGGTACCTCGGAATAGCCACTATCCTCCAATGGTGCCTGAAGCCTTGCGAATGACCATTGCAAATTTTCTGACATCGAATCGATTATTGGAGTATGTTGAGAAAATAGAGAATTGGACTCTTCCCCTCCGTTTTCGCTATCCCACTCAGCCTGTATCATTGGTGAATGCAAGCTTATCAGCATTAGTGAGATAAGGAGATAGCTAGACGTCCTCTGGGCGTTCATAGTAGGTTTGTAGGACTTCGTTGATTTAACTGTCCTCTGGTCTCGTTGAGTTAGAAGGCGATATCACGAGTAATGGATAAATCGCATTTTGTACGATTTATGCTTCGGAAATATCCTCTAATTGACATGATGTGGTGCAGGCGGCAGGATTCGAACCTGCGAAGCACTATGCAGCGGATCTTGAGCCCGCCCCCTTTGACCACTCGGGTACACCTGCACCATTAGGAGGACGCTCCCCCACTTGAGTTCAACGGAATCGGGCCTGTTTCCTGAGGGGGGCCATAGGAATTGTTCAAGGAGCGTTTGCAGAACGTGGAGTCGGGGAAGTTGCGTGGATACTGATGAGCATGATACTCTCTCAGCGAGTGAGCTCGACCGTATTGAGAAGGCTATTTTCGAAGTTGCCCGGCAACAAAGAGGGAAGAGGGTCCCAGTACCTCTCCCATTTCCTGACTTCTGGGATCGTGCGGTCCATCTGGTTATTCATCTTGAGCAGGAAGCCGATAGGATGCGTAGAGAGGGTGTGGGGAGTGCTAGATTATCAACAGGAATTCGAAGAATGGCGAATATAAGGACGCAAATTAGGAATCTTGCAAATCTTCGCCTAAACGCCCTCACCAGTCACGCAGTCATTGGCTCACTACTGGAAGGAGGCGAATCTCGGGGCAATGGGAATTCTATTGAGTGGTCTAGAATGGATTCGAAAGAGCGGGCTTTCCACTCAGAGGTGTCGAGAGGTGTCGATCGATTCCGCAACCAGGCATCTTGGGATGTTCTGATGGGAATCGAGGAGTCTGGCGGAGAAGAGGCAATCGGAGTTCCTGAGTTAAATCGATTTGAGAATGAAAAGGAATTGGATGGATTAGCTCCTCTACCAGAGCCTACTCCTGGGAAGGAAGTTGAATGGAATGATCCTGAAATGGATGAGGAGGATAGGATTAGGACGATCGATGACGGGTATCCCGAAGCGCCCCCAAATCCGATCCCTCAGGATATCAAGCCAGATTTGGTCAGAATACGGATAATCGAAGATAGTGATGACCCGATAATTGATGAAGAGGGGAATGAAATTCGTATTATTGAGGGTGATTTTCATCTTTGTTCCATGACTATGAGTGAGACTCTAATCTCAATTGGGCTTGCTGAATTAGCAGATGTATAATTCAGGTAATGACCAAAGGCCTTGTGCCGGGCTCTTCACAGCATGCCCGACAATGGCTCAGTGACAAATATCATGATTGAGAGGCTGAGAAAGAATTTCTCAGACGACCCCACTGCTAAAATCGTACAGAATGCTGTTTCGAATGGGCATCTGATAGACGTGGCTCTTGATCGTGATCTAGTTCAAACCATGGATTCTAGTTTCAGTATCAAACTCGATGAATGGTCTGTGACTAATCAGAAATCTAGCGGGAGATGTTGGCTTTTCGCCGCATTGAATCTGTTTAGACCGGGGGCAATGAAGAAGATGAATATCAAGGAGTTTGAATTCAGTCAATCTCATATCCATTTCTGGGATAAATTCGAACGATCAAATTGCTTCCTCGAGTCAATTATTGATCTTGGAAAGGAATCTGTGGAAGATCGTACAGTGCATTTCCTTCTTAGCGACCCTATCGGAGACGGAGGTCAATGGAATATGGCCATGAATCTAATTCGAAAGCATGGCCTTGTCCCAAAGTCGGCATATCCTGAATCGACATCTAGTAGTGCGACGAGATGGATGAACTCGAGTCTGAGGGATTTACTCAGATCTTCTGCATCTGAATTGAGGAAGATGATTTCTGACGGTTCATCCCTCAGTGAAGTTAGGTCCAAGAAAGAAGATCGTATTGCTGATGTATGGAGGCTCCTATGCATGCATCTTGGTACACCACCGGAGTCATTTGATTGGCAATGGAGAGACAAAGATGGAGATTTTCACCGAAAGGGCGTAATGACACCGATTGAATTCGTTTCAGAATTCGTAGATATCGATTGGGATAATTTTGTTTGTCTTGTTCACGATCCTAGGAATGAGATGTACAAAACATACACTGTGGACAGACTTCAGAATGTTGCAGGCGGCCCTCCAGTCATGTATCTCAACATCCCAATCGAAGAGATGAAGCGGATTACCATGGAGATGCTTGAGCAAGGCACTCCAGTTTGGATGGGTTGCGATGTGGGTAAGCAGATGCATAGGAAACGTGGTCTTTGGGATGCTCGTCTGTATGATCTCCAATCGCTATACGGTTTTGAATTTGGGATGGACAAAAAGAATAGATTGGAATATGGGCAGACGGTAATGACTCATGCAATGCTTTTCACAGGCGTGGATATTGTAGATGGGTCCCCTCGAAGATGGAGGGTGGAGAATTCATGGGGAGCGAAGGATAGTGGGGAGAAAGGATTCTACACTATGAATGACAGTTGGTTCGATGATTACATGTTCGAAATAGCGGCTCCACGTGATTTACTGAATCAAAAGATGGCCTCTGGTTTGGAAAGCGAACCTGTTATTCTTCCAGCATGGGATCCAATGGGATCTCTTGCTAGAGCAAATGAGTCTTGACGCTTTTTCAAGCAAGGTTTCTGAGAGAGAGTTCAATCGTGACTGAATCAGGAATTGGGATTCTTAGTACATTTCTCAATGCAGTCTCATCCTTGGCAGTATTGGTTACTAACTCAAGCAATCTCTTGTGTATTCGCATCTCCCAATGATCGTAAGTCTCTGATCCTTCGCCGGAGGGTGCTTTCCTGCACGGTACAACCAGTCTTCGAGTTGGGAGTGGGATCGGGCCCCTTAGCTTAACTCCGGATTCATCAGATATTCTCTTTATCTGAGAACACACTGTATCCACATCTTCGTGGTTTTCTCCGGTCAGTTTGATTGTGGTGACTACTGGCATTCAGAGTACACCCCAAACCTACGAATCACGCTTTCTTCTCGATCTTGGCGCAGACACCTGCAGCCACGGTCTTGCCCATATCGCGAATTGCGAATCTGGAAAGCTCGGGGAAGGCGTCTTGCTGCTCAAGGGCCATTGGCTTGGTGGGCTGGAAGCGGACCAGAGCTGCATCGCCGGACTTCAAGAATGCTGGAGACTCTCCAGTCTTGAGATCCTTGACGAGTTCCACAAACCTGACGGCAACCTGTGCAGTGTGTGCGTGGAAGACTGGCGTGTATCCGACCCCTACAGCCTTTGGTATATCCATTATCTGGATGTTACCGAGGAAGGTCTCGTCGTGTCGGACGTACGTAGGGGGGTTATCCTGGTATCCTGCGATATCTCCGCGGCGGATATCAGTCACAGCGAGGCCTCTGACGTTGAATCCGACGTTGTCGCCGGGTTCGGCCTTGTCAACCATGGTGTGGTGCATCTCGATGCTCTTGACCTCTGCCGACTTCTGGCTTGGATTGAACACGACTGTCTTACCTGGATTGAGGACTCCTGTCTCGATCTTGCCGACGGGAACAGTTCCGATTCCGCCGATCTTGTAGACGTCCTGGATAGGTAGCCTTAGCGGTCGATCGGTTGGCTTTGGTGGCATTGTGATTGCATCGATGGCCTCGAACAAAGTTGGGCCGTTGTACCACGACATGTTGTCGCTCTTGTTGTAGATGTTCTCGCCCATCTGGGATGAGCCTGCGATGAAGTTGATGCCATCTGGCTTGAATCCGGCCATTTTGAGGAGGTTCGATACTTCGGTCTTGACCTCGTTGTACTTGGCTTCCTGGTAATCTACACCACTGATATCCATCTTGTTGATGTTGACTATCAACTGAGTCACACCGAGGACTCGGGCTAGGAATGCATGCTCTTTGGTCTGAGCGTTAACTCCGTCATTAGCAGCGACGACTAGTACAGCAGCATCTGCCTGGCTAGTTCCAGTGATCATGTTCTTCACGAAATCCCGGTGCCCTGGAGCATCGATGACGGTGAAGTAATAGTTGGGCGTGTAGAACTCCTTGTGAGCTACGTCGATCGTGATTCCACGCTCTCGCTCTTCCTTCAACCCGTCCATGACGTATGCTAAACCGAATCCGGCCTTACCTGACTCGGAGGCCAGTTGTTCATTCTTATCGATTACGTGCTGTTCGATGTGGCCGCTGTCTAGGAGTAGTCTTCCAACTGTGGTTGACTTTCCATGGTCGACGTGACCGATGAATACGATATTCAAGTGTGGCTTGCTCTTATCTTCCCATTGTGAGCCCATGATATACACCTCTATGGTGAGCCGGCCACTTTGGGTCCGTATTTGAACCTCACTCACAGAGAATGGGGTTGTTGGTATCGGTTGAAAGATACATATCAACGCCGGATTAGCGGTACTGCAACTCTATGATGAGTGAGTTGATACGCGTATTGTGGCTCTCATCGTTAGATAAGTCAACGGACCAGGTTCCTGGCTGAAATCCTCGGACGGTGGACCCGGATACGACTTGCCATACGCAGTAATCGTCGCTACTGCACTCCCCTGCATCCCTGTTATCATTCTCTATGCCAGTAGTGTTTGTGACTTCCTGATCTTGGGATGTTGTGTTGTACATGTACAAATCAAGCTTGTTTGCTGTGGTTGCCCCTCCTATTCCAATGGGCTGGTCGTCATCCTCCTGCGGATAATCGAGTTTCACCCTCAGATATCTAATTCGATTTTTACCATCGTCGTACTCGACTGGGAAGTCCCACATCATCTCAACGGGGTCCCCGAGACTCCTGTCTATTTCGAAGTCGGACCATGCGCCTCGATAATTAATGTACACTGTGATTTTGGTGCTATCGGTGAGTCCGTTGCTGGATACCACAGTGAGTTTGACTTCGACTGTTCCGCCGCTTCTTTCGAATGTTACAACGCCATCCTCCGAACTAGATGCATCGACATCATTGTCTCTTATGCCATCGCCGTCTGAGTCTTCAAAGGTGTCTAAATCCCACTCCCACCTGTCGATGTAATCGATTCCTCCTGCGTCTGAAGAAGAGCCATCGATTTGTACTTCAGTGGTGAATCCGATTGTTCTGTCTCCCTCATCTTTATTATCGTCGCAGACCCATATGAGGATGAAATCTCCATTTGGAGGTTCCTCGCCATCGCAGTCATCCATCTTTTCCACATCGATTGAGGCGGTTGGTTTCTTGGCGTCAGAGTCGATTACTGTGATGTTCTTGCTCATTGTGGCCTCGTAGTTGCCATCGGCAACGGTAAGTCTGACCGCGAATGTGCCCGTGCTCGTATAGACGTGACTTGTAGTTAGGCCGGAGCCTAAATTTCCATCACCGAAAGACCATGAGAATGTCAGGGAGTCTCCATCGGGGTCTGAACTTCCAGCGGCACTGAACGTCACTGTGTCGCCCTCTCGCACAGAACCAGTGGGATCTATGCTCATTTGGACTGTCGGGGCTTCATTAAGCCCGAGTGTTGCGAGGCATCCGCTGAGAGACGATATCGCTATGAGGAGTGCGATCGTTGTGGCCTTGGAGATGGCTTCCATGATTTCTTTCGGAAAGCATTTGAACATGAATCCTGCGATGATTTGGGCCTAGAAATCAAAAAGGGACTGTTGTCTTGACCCCTGGAGCAATTCTTTCTCACTCCACCCGAATGCTTCTGTGATACGGCCAAGCGCTGTAGCAAGCCGCTTTGCATAGTAATCAGCGTCATAGGTTGGCGGCTCTTCCCCCAATTCGTCAGTAAGCCACGCACTGACCTGCATGGGTGATGACTTAGCATTCGACACGACGTAGCCGACTTTCATTCCGGGTGTAAATCCAAGGCCTCTTTCTATCCTCTGTTTTGCTGCTCTCACGTATGGGAGGCCGTCTTCATTTTTGTATACGCTGAAATCCCACTTGCTCTCCCTCTTGTTCCATTTTCCCTTACACGAGCGGCTGATGACGAGATCGGCGGTATCGATATCGCCTCCTCGGACTCTGTCGATGACCTTTCTCGTCCGATCGACGGCAGACTCCTGTTTTCCTTGCAGGATATGCTCGAAGAGCATGGTCATTGTCGTAGTTAACAGTCTGAATGAATCCGTCCTTCTAACTTCATAGCCCCTGATTAGCATCTCTTCTCTTGGCCATACAACTCTTCCAACGTACCTCTTCTTAGCCCCATGCGAGAAAAATGCGGACATGGCTGTCTCGAATTCAAGTTCAGCGCCCTCTTTGGAGTATCTCTCTGCGAGTATGCGTCCAAAATTAATTGTCTCGCTCCTTGCTTTCGACCAAAGAGCAAAGCTGTCCTCAGACTCATCTGGTTTGTCTATTGGTGCGTTGTCGAGCCCCCTCGTACGAACGAAGATCGAATCTGTGTCTGAATATACCACTTCATAGCCATCGTTTCCAAGATCCGAGATTATTGATCGGATGTTATGGCGCGCCCATTCTGTGATGCTTGCACCGATATCCTTGTGGGTGAAGCGGTAGAATGCACTTGCGAAGACGCCATAAAATGAGTTCATGAGTATCTTGACTGCGAACTGTAGCCTTTCATTCAGAAAAGCAGCCTGCTCATTGCCCTCATTCCTAGCTTTTCTGGCTTCAGCCTTGTATTGATCTCGCTGGGCCATGAGATCAGAGAGCAACCTTGGAACCAGGCCCGACCTGTTCTTGTGCGATCTGTATCTTGTTCCCGTGGAAGGGGAAATCAAATCATCTTCCATATTCTCATGGAAGGCACCGTCCACCAAGGTCGTCGAACAGATGTTATTGGATATCATAATCGACGGATACATCGATTTGAAATCAAGAACTGCTACCCATGACCTGAGCCCCGGTTCAACCTCATGCACGTATCCTCCGGCTATTTGCTCGCCTCTTCGCCCCTGGCGGGTTGTGGGTACTGCAACGTTTTCTCGATCTGCTAATCGTATCACCAAAGAGTCTATCCACTGACTTGTGGTCTCTGTGGCCGCAGTTGAGAAACTGGTTCTAGCGACAGCTGCAAGGGCTTCTTTCTGCTGTACAGATTGGAGATGCTGTAAGATGTCGAGCGGCAGGTGCGTATCTCTGAGGCAGTAACGAATAACCTCTTCCGGCCTTGCGGCCCATTCTTCATCCATGCGGCTAGAGTCGACGTCGAGTTTTCTCCTGTCCTCATCTTCTGGCCAAATCAAGGCAGTTACAAAACGAAGTGATTCTCGTTCTGGTCTCAAGGTCTGGCGAACCTGCCACCATGCATCCATTGGAACTCTTCCGGAGATATTCCATGTACGATTCTAACCTCTGTTCGGGATAATTCTTCTCGATTTCTCATCGAAGGGGACCCTTCCCCAACCGAACAGATCTGGCCTCTCATCTTTCTTGGCCAGTGCCTCGGTTCTTTCTAGGATACGCGGTAAATCGAAATTATCTATGTTGTATCCAGTGACAATATCAGGATCTTGTTCCCTCACAAGTTGGCATATCGGCTCAAGGATCTCTGTCCTCTCATCACCCCTGTAGACGTGCTCTGTACGTTCACCCGCTCTGTCTACGACAACGGCAGCACAGAGGATTTCATTTGTCGCTATACTAGTCTCAAGATCTATCGAAAGAGTCACGAAAGGCGTCTGAAATGGTTCGCATGTCTCAAGATCCTCTGCCTCGCAAGACATCACGATGTCTACGGGGTAGAGTCCTCTTCCCCCCACTCGGATTATGTTCTCAAGAGCTCCCTCAGACTCTGAGAAGAGTTTTCTGGCTTCTTCCGGTGCCCTAGCATTTGCATGGAGTATCTGGCCTTTAGCACGGATATGCGGCCCTAGATCTAAATCGAGCATGAGTCTTTTATGGAACTGGATATCTGCACTGGTAACTCTCCAATCTTCGCGTAGTCGCTCTCTTAGACGGCTGACTACAGTGGTATCGCGGACCATCACTCTCCAATGTGGCGCTTCCCCTTGGGATGTCCATTTCATCACAGGAGGACGGATGTCGGTGACTGTAGAAATCGCCAGGACCTGTTTGATTTCTTCTTCGGTGCCGCTACATCCCTTGTCTCTCGGAGATATCTCGATGTATGGCCTCAGACCATTGACGAGGAGGAGTGTCGAGTGACCTTGTTTTGATCTGCACCATAATTCGACCACAGTATTCGAATCGCCCCACGAACGGTTATCGCCTGAAACGATGCAAAGATCATCGGACCACATGGCACGTCCCATGAGTCCGGATGGAGGGGTTGTGGTTCAATGCTTGCAGCGTTACTCGCTCAAACTAGATTATCGCCGGAAGCGTTGAATGCCTTCTTTGTGCGACCTCCCCTCATGGCCTCGGCGGAGAGTTCCCTCCCACCGATTGATTGGGATGCTCTAACATTCTCTTTTACGGAGACTGATAGGATGTTTGTAGCCCATGGCACATGGGAAGATGGTTGGAGTGAAGGGGAGATGATGGACTTCCAGCCCCTCACTCTCACACCGGCTGCTTGTGTGCTGAATTACGGGCAGGGCCTCTTCGAGGGGATGAAAGCAAGAATGACTCCTGACGGGAGGATTACTCTGTTCAGGCCCGAGATGAATGCTAGAAGAGCGGCCGATGGATCTGCAAGGCTAGTCATGCCAGAGGTTCCAGAGGAGATGTTTGTTGACGTGGTCAGGAGAGTAGCCACGGAGAATAGAAGATGGGTCCCTCCTAATGGAAGGGGCGAGTTGTATATCCGACCAATAATATTCGGCAGCAGCGCACGACTCGGGGTGGCTCCCGCAGATGAATACATGTTCGTGGTTTTTGCAGTTCCTGTTGGGCCCTACTTCAAGGGGGGAATGACGCCAATATCACTCAGGGTGTCTCAAGAGCATCATCGGGCTGCGCCGGGTGGTTCCGGAGGTGTGAAGGCCATCGGCAATTATGCCCCTGGCATGATGCCATCCAAGAAGGCCAAATCAGAAGGTTACAGCGAAATCATCTATCTCGATGCTGTGGATCATCAGTATGTGGAGGAAGTCGGGGCTGCTAATTTCTTCTGCGTGCGTGATAATGTCCTATACACGCCGGAGTTAACTGGTACGATTCTGCCTGGAATAACAAGACTATCAATCATAGAGCTCGCTCGGTCAATGGGATTGGAAGTTATGGAAGAGCGTGTGGATATTGATTTCGCTCTGGAGTGCGATGAGGCCTTCTGCGCGGGTACTGCTGCGGTAATATCGCCAATAGGCTCGATTGAACATGGCGAGAAAGTTGTCAACTACGGCGATGTTGGAAAGATTACCCTAGACCTGTATAGTCGTCTTACAGGAATAATGGACGGTTCATCCGAGGATCCCTTTGGATGGACCCTAGAGATATGAGTTATCGACGTCCGAATTTCTTCTTGCGCTGACTAGAAGGTCTTCGAGAAGGGGCTTTCCTCTGCTTTGCCTGCCTAGCGCCGGCTCTACCGGACAACTTGGAGATACGTTGGGCAGCCGTATCTTCACTTTCGGAAGCCATGGCCTTGAGTCTCTGACCAATCACCTTGAGGACGTCTTCTTTGTTGACCGAATTGGTAGATGCCAGTGCGTCATCAGTCGAGACCACCAGCCTACCCTCTTTGGATGATGGCCGGAGGGGGTGACTTGCATCCTGGTCACGCCTCATTTTTGTTATGCCTGCAGATCTCGCAGCCATTGCGATTTGATCGAGAGAAGGGCGCGGTATGCTGGCATCACGTGGGACACGCCTCCCGGATCTCCTGGAGGTTCTGGAATCGAAGTAGCCCGTCCAAATCGTCATTCGGGTAGAGTCGCCTGTCATGGATATGATATCCGCCGTAGAACGGATGACTTGAGTTCTTCGTGTATCACTGATCTAGAAGAACGCCACTGACTACCCCGTCCATTCCCGGGCGGCTTGTGATTCGGACCTGTCCGAGTTCTGTCTCGGCAATGGCTCCTTTTGTTATGATGTTACGACGGACGTAGTTGGGGTCAGCTGCGTTCTCGATGATATTAGTAATGCCGACGCGCTTCGTGACTCCTTCAGAAGGAATGCTGACATTGATTTGTGAAGCGCTCATGACCCTGACAGTTTGTAAGCCAGCATGCTTCCGGTAGATTTTGTTCTGATTCTCGTCGGAGACGAAGGCGAACTGCTTCTCACTGGATATTTCCTTCTTCCGCTTGCCCCGATAGCGTATAGGACGCTTCAGGCGTCCGCCGGTTGGCTTTCTCCTAGACATGCCATGCCACTTTGCCACGAGTCTTGCCGACCGACCCTCCTTATTTCAATGGATTGGAGGTTAACGGCCAATATTGTCTCCGTGAGATTCATCCTTTGGATTGATGCCGCGAGTGCATGACTGAGAAACGTCTGAGGCGTAGAACGCCTCTTCGATTCAAACAAATCAAGGCCATATCATCCGAAATAGAAGCGCGCCTCGATGTGACTCTGAATCTCTCGAGTTCGTTTCTGGAGGAAGCTCATTTTGAAGGAGTTGACTTGATTGTGGTTGATCGTTTGCCGAGGTTGATGAAGCTTGGAAAAGATGAGGGCGGAGGCGTGTGGTTTCCAACTCTGAGAGGGCTCCTTACTTGGGACATAGATTTGAACTGGGCAGAAGTCGATCATGGGGCAATACCGTTCCTGATGAACGGTGCTGACTGCATGGCAGCAGGGATACAGAAATCAGAGCACGGGATAAGGAAGGGGGATCCTGTTTGGATAAGGGATGAATCCCATGGAAGACCACTCGCATTGGGATGGGCCCTAATGGATAGTGAAGAAATGGATAATGCGAAGAATGGCAAAGGAATCCAAACGGTGCATTGGGTCGGGGATGACCTCTGGAGTTTGGATTCGTAGATTGATTGAGCATTGAATCGCTTCATTCTTACCTAGGTCTGGCGACAGGACTTCATGCGAGTGGCTCCACTGCTGGTTGTTCTTATCATTCTTCCAACTGTGGTAGGAGAAGATGGCGGGGTTAACTCTGAGGCCGACTTGACTGGTACTCCGATCGAATCTTTGTCCTATCCCCACTCATTCACAGCCCTTGACGGAGAAGATGGCTTCATGTCCATCGAACTTGAGATTAAAATGGATGAAAATGTCAGTTCGGTCGAATGGGTAACTCAAGTCTGCGTGAACAGCGGGGTGTGTTACCCGCCAGTTTACAATGATATGATTGATCAGAATGGGACATGGGTGGCAGATGTAGAGATAGAGACGGATGCTTCGTATATCAATTGGAGATTTGACATTGAACGCACTAACAATTCAACTTCGGAACGCATTCCATCCTTGGGATGGGGGTGGAAGATATGGTCTACGTGTTGGTTTGATGGGGCTTCGTGGGGTGGAGATGACTTTCCAACGGAGATTGAATCCTGGGAGAGTTGTGTAAGTCCTCTAGATGATGGCTCAAGGTCATCTGATGGGTTGTTATCCGTGCCATTTGGCGGGGCAGTGCTTGCTATCTTGTCTCTTGGAACGGCAGCATTGATGCCAAGACGCGTCTGAGACAGAGCATGGTCGATGACCACGACGCGCGCGGATTCATCGATCTCATCTTTGATGAGTTGCCTGTTGACGAGATGGCACGACGCGCGCGCGACTTCTACGATCAGATGGACACGCGTCGGACTACTCGTCATTTTTCTAGCAGAGCCGTCTCACGAGAACTGATTGAGCTGGCTATAAAAACAGCAGGCACAGCTCCATCTGGAGCGCATCTTCAACCTTGGACATTTGTGGCGATTTCCAATGGGGGGTTACAAAAGAGGATTCGCGATGCTGCTGAGGATGAAGAGAGGCGATTCTACAAGGATCGAGTGCCAGAAGCCTGGTCCGAAGTCCTCAGACCACTGGGGACTGATCACATCAAGGCACACTTGACTGATGCGCCATGGGTGGTGATACTCTTCAGACAGAGCAAAAGAATCAGAAGTAATGGGGAAATAGGTCCGACTTACTACTCTCAAGAATCCTGTGGAATCGCTGCCGGTTTATTCATTGCAGCAGTCCACAACATGGGCCTTACGACGCTGACCCACACTCCATCCCCAATGGGTTTTCTGAGAGACATATTGAACAGACCGGAACACGAGCATGCAATGCTTGTTATGCCGGTGGGTTATCCTGCAAGAGATGCTAAAATCCCTGAAATTTCTCGAAAAGGACTTGCAGACATATCAGATTTCATCCAATAATGAATCATTCTTGTTCAGCCATATCATCGGTTGAACCTACTTGAAATAGTGACAGAATAATTCCAGAGCAGATGATCATTATTCCTCCGATTATGTCTCTTGTATCGAGGATCTCATCGAATAGCAGATACCCATAGGCTGTGGCAACAATTACTGTGAGGTAGGAGAAGGCGCTTACCCATGCTGCATTTGCTCTGTGGAATGCATACGTGAGCCCTACTTGTCCTGCTCCAGCCCCTACTCCTATGCCAACTAGTGCCAACATGAGAATCGGGTCTGAAATGACGTAAGCAATACTCGGAATAGCAGGGAGTGCAGTTGCCACAACGGAGAAGGCAGCGAACCAGAAGACGATACTGAGTGCTTCCTCAGTCGCTTTTAGCCTTCTCACGTAAAGATATGCGACCCCAGCGAAGAATCCTGAGCCGAGAGCAAACAATGCATCTTTCTCTATCGTCCTTAGATCAGGCGATACAATCAGTACAATCCCTAGGAAGGACACCATGGCTAGGGCCCATACTTGCGGGTGGACCCGCTCTGAAAGAAAGAATCCCGATAGAAGTGCTACGAAGAGCGGATTTGTGTATTGCAAAGTTACTGCTTGCCCGATGGGAATCAACCCTAGTGCTGAGAAGTAGAGAATCATTGCAGCCAATCCGGTGAAACATCTGAAAGCCATATTCTTGCGGTCATGCACCACGAGATCCACCCTTGCGATTCTGGCGATGATGTAGATCGCAAATGCGATGACGAGCGATCGAACGAAAACAGTCGTCCAGACATCCACTTCAGCGGAAGTCCATTTCACCAGAGCGTTCATGGAACCGAATGAAAAGCTGGCAAATAACATCCAAGCAACAGCTGTTCTTGGAGCGTCCTTATCATTCATGGAGGAGTTAACCCCCACCTTCTTTCAAGTTCCAATGTGACTGAAAGATAGTCGCTACCACCATGGCTCGATGGATCATGTAGATGAATCGGAACGCCATGTGCAGGTGCCTCGGCTAGTCGGATGTTCCTTCGTACTGCGGGCTCTACGATGAGGGGGCCATATGTATCCCGAAGTTCATTCGCGACCTGCACGTTCAGGAGCGTTCTTTCATTGTGCATTGTCAACAATATTCCATCTACACCCAGGGATGCTGTGAAGAGATTCCTAACTTCCCTTACGGTTCCTGCTAGCATTGCCAGTCCTTCCAATGCAAAATACTCAGTCTGGACCGGGACAACTAGGCCATGGCTTGCGACCAATGCATTCACCGTTACAATACCAAGTGAGGGCGGCGTGTCAATTATGATGAGATCATAATGTGGGGATAGCGGAGCAATTGCATCTGAGAGTCTTCTTTCACGCCCTAACTGGCGAAGAAGTTCTTGGTCTAGCCCCACAAGAGATCTATCTCCGACGATCATGTGTACACCGTCAACAGCTGTTTGATGGCGTGCTTCTATCGCTCGCTCAGGTTGCAGGATGAGATCTCTGGTCGTGGCTGTAACGAGTCTCTTGTCTACGCCGAGTCCAGTTGCACAGTTACCCTGCGCATCCGCATCGATAACCAGTACTCGGTGGCCTCTCAAACCGAGTTGCGACGCGATATTAATGACTGAAGTGGTCTTTCCTACTCCGCCTTTTTGATTGGTGATTGTAACGACCCTGGCCCGGCCTCTTTGCGAAGGTGCGCCCCTTGGAAGTGCAAGTGGATTGTGACTTGGAGGCTTCTCGTTCCGTCCAGTGGCATCTTGCCTCTCATGTTCAACAAATTCAACATCAATAATGCGAGGATGTTCAACATCCTCGCTGATGCTGTGGTCGCCCCCCTCATACACACACCGAGGGGGTCTCAGAGACAGTTCAAGATACCGACTGTTTGGATTGAAGACTATTGAGTTAGGGTTCAGAGATAATCATTCAGAGGACGTGGAAATTTGGATCCAACCGATCACTCTGGATGTTGTTGCATCCATCGCAACGTCAAACGTGTAGTCTCTTGTACGATCGGGACTGGTCCATTCACTGTGCAACACCACAGTGACAACTCCCGTCGAGAGTTCAGAGGATAGCAAGTCCGAGATATCGTCTATCTCCCCGGATACTGCTCTGTATCCAAGATACTGCAGCTCTTCTGGCGAGTCGGAGATCATCACTTCATTGACCTCCTCGTAACGATTCTCATTGAGGAGCCTATTCTCGAGGTAATCCAAAGTTAGGGTTGAGGGGATAGCAGATTTATCCCATGAGGCTGGATTGTCATTGCCCCAGTCTCCAGAGTCCACTATAGGACATGACTCGTCATTGAGTTCCCAGTCGAGTATTATCCACCCAGATTGATCTTCGATGTCTACCCATGAGAGGTTCCAATCCTCATTATTCAAGGAATAACTTGCCTCCCAAATATACCCGCCACCATCGAGTGCTTTAGCCGCATCAGAGATGGGGTGCGATGCTCGCAGACAGGTCGTGATTTGTTCTAGGCTAGTTCTGCTGTCAGACTCATCAGGCATATGCGATGCCCAATCTTGCTTGCCTGCGCTGGTGGGCCGATCGTCTCCTGGCGATGGCTCAGAATCGTATTCATCGTACCAATCAATCTCATTGCCCCCCATGGATGATGAAGTGACTGTCATGTCCATCCGCATGTCCAATCTGCCCTCTGGTAGTGCAGCATCGCTAACCGCACTGGCGAAGACGCTGCACTGAGAGGTTGTCAGCGACTTGTCCAATCGTATGTCTGCAGTCTGCTGCACCGGCCATGGGATATCGGGATCTACCAAAATGTCCATCCTAAGGTATCCGAAGCAGGCTTCTATCTCATCATTGGAGATTGAAATCGGATATACATATCCATGGATTGGGTCATTTCGCTCTTTCTTAACATTCCAAGTCCATGATTCGTCCTCGGAAGATGATGCTCCTTCCTCCAGAACAGTGTCTCCGAAGAACTCCTGCAAATCCATTGGAAGTAGCGGGATTGAGAGCAACGGCGCAATGGAGCCTAAGCCGGGGAGTATGCTAGTACCGAAAGTTGTCGCGCCGACATGCGTCGATTCTCCGTCTGAATCTGTGAATTCTAGGTCTGTCTCTGTCCTGATAACGTCTCTATCGGATATATGGCGCCATGACTCAGTGGTCATGGATAATTTGTTCTCGGGGTAAGACCAACCCGCATTACTGCACTCTATCCCGTTTTCTCTCCACGTTTTCCCCTGGAGGTCTACATCCAACTCATGATTCAATGACTGCTTGGCTGCTAAACTTACCCTCCCGTATGCATCATACACGCTGTATGCCCCCCTATGCTCTGTATCGCTGGGGAATACCGTGTCGAGATCAGTGCCTCTTGCCACTGAGAGGGAGCCCATGCCCGATATATCGACATCAATCTCAGAACAGACCTGATCAAATGCGCTCGGAGAGATGGCATCCCTGAGAATCGCTACCATGTCATCGCCCTCTATGTTGATGCTAGTTTGCTGGATTGAGAATTCAATCGAATCGCCATACCTAGCCTGCTGTGCTGTGAAGGACGAGTCGCGTTGCAAGAATACCCAGAGAGTTGCGCTCAGAATCAAAGCGGCTGCGAATCCCGCGGCCACTTGGAGCCGTGTGATTCTGAATGGTCGTGTTGGCGACGTGCTTTCATTCTTAGCCTTCTTCTTAGCCTTCTTCTCAACCTTCTTCTTCAGAGGCTTTCTATCTTGCTTTTCTCGGTCAGGTTCGATATCAGGTTCGATATCAGGTTCATCGTCTATGAGAATCAACTCCTTCGCTGATTCCTCTTTTTCTGGTTCCTCTGCTTCGATTAACTCTGCTTCGATTAACTCTGCTTCGACTACCGACGGTTGAAGGGCTTCTGGTGCATCCTTGGGGACAGGCTTGGGTTTTCTTCGATCATGTCGATCGAGTAACCTATCGATGGCATTGTCGATGTCTGCATCCATGGCTGTATCCTTGTTCACGGGTTTAGAGCTAGGACTAGACTGTTGAATTCGTTCGATTAGCTCGGATTTATTGCCCGTGACTCGCAATCCCATCTCCTTGCAAAGTATCTTGAGTTCGGAGACCTTCTTGCTCTCAAGAACTTCAGAATCCACCTTAGTCGGCCTCCCTTTGCACGTGAAGCGGAGTGAGGCCGCTTTCAATACCTCCCTGTGTTGGGCGGGTGATTGAATCACTTATGCGAGGGGTCCGGCATACGCCAGACTCAAAGTATGAGGGTTTGAGCGCACAAACATGGATCCTAGGCTGGTCATACTCTCACGGGGGCCGGGTTTGTACTCAACAACTCGGCTCATGGAAGAGTCGCAGAGATATGGGTTCAGTACCAGGATTATAGATCCGATGAGCATAACCACTGCAATCGATGGTGAAGGTGGTCGTATTTATCACAAGGGCTGGCCTGTTGTGGCCGATGCAGTAATCCCGAGGATTGGCTTCTCAATCACTCGCCCCGGGGCTAGCATAGTCAGGCAATTCGAGCGACTTGGTTCGATTGTTCACAACACTGCAGGTGCCATTCTTTTGAGTAGGGACAAAATTGCGGCTACCCAAGTAATGGCGGAATGCGGATTGCCTGTTCCTAAGACGATCAGAGTAGCTTCAATGAATGATTGCATGTATGCACTTAGAGCAATTGGCAGTTATCCCTTGGTAATCAAGGCAAGTGAGGGAACTCAGGGGTCAAGCGTATTCCTAATGGATGATGAGGCCCGTGCTATCTCCTTGCTTTCTCAGATGTTTGACCGAGGTATGAGACCACTAGTTCAGGAATATATCGAAGAGTCTCATGGCAGAGACGTTCGGGTGATAGTAGTCAGAGGACGGGTTGTGGCGAGCATGATGAGGAAGGCACGTGGTTCAGAGTTCAGATCTAATTTCCATCTGGGCGGTTCCGTTGAGGCTGTTAGCTTAACTTCCGATCAAGCCAATGTCGCGGTCAAAGCTGCAAATGAGCTTGGATTAGATGTTGCTGGTGTGGATATGCTTGAGTCGGCTTCAGGTCCACTGCTTCTCGAGGCGAATTCAAGTCCTGGATTGGAGGGCATCGAGCGAGCGACGGGGGTCAATGTAGCTGCTAGGATCGTGTCTAGTCTCCGTGCAAGAGTGAGGGAGGCATCAGAGGCGGCTGAAGAAATGCGAGATACTCTGGGAAAAAATGTGAATAATCCCCGCTGGGCGACCGAATCTGATTAGGATTCGGCGTATGCACTTGTTGTCTCCTTTTTGAGTTACATCTAGGCGGATTAGGGCAAGTATTGAAGTTGTGATTGGGGGGCTGGGGGACGTTCCGTGAGGGACAGGGATGCACGCACCCCCGGGTGTAACAGGAGGCGAGACGTTGAACAGACATGCTGGACAGGGCTTGGCCTCGCCTAGGCAGCAGACCCTTCTGGGCGGAGGCAGACTGCTTCCTAATCGGCTTCATCGGCTCAGAGGGTTGCCTTGGTTTGACTGCTGGAAAGCACAGCTCAAAGCAGAGCGTAAGAGTGAGCATACAATCAGAGCCTACGAACGTGCAGCGAAGGGAATTGCGAGTACGACTCTACCAGGCGAGGAATACGAGGGAGATGGTTTTCTTCATGTTGATGTAGAGCATGCACACATTCTTCTGGACCCGGATGACGGGAGAATAGATGCATGGATATCTGGATTGGAAGAACTCAGTCCCTCAAGCATCAACGCGAGGATTGCGGCCTGCAATCATCTGCTTAGATGGATTGGCCACTCATTACCTGAATGGGTATCGAGGCCCACAAGACGCAGGCCTCTTCCAAAGACGCTCTCAAGACGAGAGTTGTCGAGATTCAAGGCTGCTGTTTTCGAATTCAAGGATCCTATAGCGAGACCTCTGACAATAATGATGCTTGAAACAGGCCTCAGAGTTTCTGAAGCATGCAACATGGATGTTGAAGATATTGACCTCGACGATCTTTCAGCCCTAGTTATCGGAGGCAAGGGGGAGAAAGATAGGACTGTCCTATTCACAGACTTGACATCTAATGAGATTGAGTCATGGCTAATTGAACGCAAGACGCGGGGAGACGTAGAAGAAAAGAGTGGGAGGCATCCTCTTTTCATATCGAAGACTGGTAGCAGGATATCCCCGAGATGGGTACAGAAATTGATGGATAGGTTGGCTCAAGCATCTTCCATACCCAAGTCTCGATTGACTCCGCATACACTACGCCACACATTCGCCTCTGGCCTTCTCGAAAGAGGGGCAGATCTAGTTACAATTCAGAGGCTGCTTGGCCATGCCAGTATTGCGACTACCAGAGTGTATCTCGAAATAAGCGACCAGACGCTGAGGGAGATTTATCGAAGAGCTCAGCGCCCTATTCCTCCTATTGGGGACCCCGCTCCTGAAGAGGATATCGAGGGTACTCTGCATAGCACGTACCCATTATCTTCGTGAGGGATTTTTCTTCGATTTTCTCTTACTGAGTCGCTCGATTCCTTGCCAAGACCTGTCGGGCCTGACTTCTTGTCCTGAATGGCCCTCTATCGGACAATATTTCCCACTCCTACACCGACTACAATTGTCCTTTGGAGGATTATCGACCTTTTTGGTGAGGCGGCCATACTTCCGGCGAGGCACGAGATTGAATTGTGATTGACGGCAGATAGCCTTCACCTAATGCGAAGGGTCAATCCGCCATGCTTCGTGGGCCCATCATGGAGCCCCGCGAAACTGTATCAATTCGCCTCTGGGCCCAAGTTGAGGCAGCGATGCCCAGAATGGAAATTGACTCAGAGAATTGTTTGAGGATGGTTGCAGGGAAATCGAAGAAGGGCTCCATAATACTCGGTGATGTTGCTCAGTCATTCATTCGTGCATTGGGACCCTCGGACCCCCCTGTAATTCTGAGTGAGCTTAGATTTGACGAACAACGATGGGAGATTTTGGCTAGTGCCTTTGGAGTAGACGTGTCCATCAAATCAGAACCTTACTGGGGGTTCGGTATTTTCACTAAATGCTTCCTAAACGAGATCTGTATATCTGGATCACGGCCGTCTGTTGATAGGATTGTATTTGATGCAATGGCATCCTTGGGGAGGAATCCATGGGAGCCGTTTTGGAGAAGTCGATTTGAGAAGAAGAGCGGTGTGGACTTGGACAGTCACGAAAACGTATGGCGAGATTGCGAGATACGGGCTGAAAGGATGATGCGCGATATGCTGGATGAAATTACAAAGTTGTACACTGCGAACAAAGAAGAGGTTCCACCATCTGCTTCATCGGATCTTGAGGTTGCCAAACTTGCACTGGAGGATCGTAATGGTCAGGCCTTTGAACGTGCCATGTCTAGGGCCCTTACAACTCTCAAAATGAAAAAGGGGTTTGATTCGAAAAGCGATTATGGCGGTTGGGGTGTACTGCTTGATTCCGAGGAAGTTCCGGTAGTTGACCTAACCGACGATTGATTGACTCATCCGAATATCCACTGTATGACGCCATGTTGAGCGAGATAGATGACAATTGAGAAGCCTATGCAGGCTCCATATACCGCACTTTTTGGTATCTGGATCGCATCTTCGGACTCTTCGTCGAAATAGCGAATTAAACCAGCAGCCTGCTGGATTCCGCTGTTCTTGTCTTTCTTAGCCACATTCGCCGGACTGTGGCAGTGTATTTGAAGGAAGCCCAGAATGTGAGTGATGACTCAGGGTCAAGGTTCCAACGTCTCGATGAGTACGCAACCACCTTCTATCTCAGTGACTGTACGAGCGACGCCCATAGCAGCATCTATGCCCGTAGTCATCACTAGTTCTCTTCTTCCGAGGGTAGGATTGTCCAAGATTACGCGATGAGATAGCGATGTCAGCATCGAACTGTCTACCACCTGCCAAATCCATTCATGTTCGGTCACAGTTATGATTGCCTCTACAGGAAGTAGATCTACGAGAACGTCAGAAGTTTTTTTCGCACGGAGAACGAGTTCTTCGAGTTTCTTTTTCCCCTTGCTGGGGGTTGTACGAACCCTCCTTCCAACTTTCCTGAGTATTCTCCTGCTTCCGCTCTTTATGTGCACGCATCCCATCCTGCGACCGAAGCCGCAAAGTGAAGTCACTTTTCGTATTCTTAACCGTTCTCTGGGTGAGGGGCTGTTTGAGAGCGATTTAGAGGGATCATTGAAACTGCTAACCGTTCACATGATGCTCATGAGGGGGCGGGATTGTAGATGAAATCAGATTCTGACTGGAGGATTTCAGCTGACAACAGCCTGTTGAGGCGTGGAGCGGCCGCATGGATGCAGGATGCTGAAGCATGGTTCGAACGATCTTTCGAGAGACTTCCTGAAACTATCAGGGTCAATCCCCTGAGAAAGGATAGTGATTCTGTTGAAGCTTGGCTGCGGTCTGTGGGTGCCGAACCGATGAGCTGGTATCGTGGACCTGGATCTTCATGGATAATGCCCTTTGAACGTGGAGGGGCAGAAGGCGAGGTTCGAAAATTGCTTATCTCATTACATGAAACAGGACGTCTGACCAGACAAGAAGCGGTATCTATGATTCCAGTGATGGCTCTGAATCCGAAAGCTGGAGAGGCCGTATTGGACATGTGCGCCAGTCCCGGCTCAAAAACAAGTCAAATAGCTGAATTCATGGATGGAATGGGGGTCCTGATAGCGAATGAAAGATCAAGAAAACGTTGTAATCTCTTGGTTGCCAACATACAACGTCATCGTTCGAGAGTGACAATCGTATCCAATCATGATGGGCGGCACATCCCCTATCTTAGCGGAGAAGAGGGTTATGATGCTATATTGGTGGATGCTCCGTGTACCGGATCTGGTACGACTAGGAAGAATCCTGAAGTGTGGAGGCAGTGGAAGCCGAGTGGCGGCTTGGGACTACATTCGATGCAGGTTGGGCTTCTCAGCAGAGCTTTGGATCTTCTCAAACCAGGTGGCAGAGTTGTGTATTCAACTTGTTCACTTGATCCTGTAGAGAATGAAGCCGTCATATCCCAGATCCTTCAGAAGCGGGGAGACGTGAGACTAATCGATTGTTCGGATAAGATAGAGGGGGTGAGCGTTCAGAAAGGCTTGCGATCATGGGTCCCCACTGATGACAACATGCAGCCTCTCGAAGGGAGTCCATGGGCTCATCCTCCATCGGAGGAGATATCTGGGGAGTTGAATAAATGCATTAGAGTAAGGGGGCATATGATGGATGCTGGAGGTTTTTTCCTTGCAACAATTGAAAAGAATCATGCTCAGACCAAAGACGTCTTGGAAGATATTTCTGAGGTGAGGTTTCCTGAAGATTCCGTACAAGCCTCTCAACCGCTTTGCGAGGGTGATCGCCTTGCATTCGAGAAGGAATTTGGGGGTTGTGATAAACCACTATGGAGACGAGGGAAAAGAATCGCTATCGGAACTGAACGTATGCTTGATATCTGGGGCAAGAGAACAACAGTATCCAATGGAAAAGCGAGTGTTAGTGGGCGTCGATGGCGTCCAATGAAGATCGTGCATGTAGGATGTGAAATCTCAGAAATACGCTCTGGTAGACCATCGAGGATTATCGAAGACGGTGCGCATCTAGCTAGAGAAATTGCGCTTGATAGAATTGTCAAGATTGGGGATGATGACTTCGAGAAATTGCTATTTGGAGAGGCACTTGAAACAGACTGCATGCCTCCGGATAAGACAGACATTAGAGGTGGATGGCTGGTTTCCAGTGAGTCGAATCAAGAGCCGCTTCCTGTTTGGATAGGAGGTAAAATAACAGCCATGGTGTCCAAACATGAGCAGACTTGCCGAGTGGGGCTAAGAGGGTTAGGGAAGATATGAACGGCATAAACAATACTTTCATCATATCCCGCCGGTTACATTCTCCATGGATCTAGACGATACCGACCGGGCGATCATCAAATGTCTTGAGTCGGATGCACGGATGTCGCTGAGATCTGTCGCCGAGGAAATCGGTGTTTCCTTAGGCACGGTTAGTAATCGACTTCGACGTCTGGAGAGCTCGGGGGTCGTGACAGGTTACACAATTCGTCTTGATGCAGAAAAGGCTGGTTGGGGCCTAACTGTTGTCGTGGGACTCAGAATAGAGAAGGGGAGATTATTAGAACTCCAGAGGCGCATAGCAGAAGATCATCGTGTTCTCGGAGTTTACGATGTAACTGGAGATTTTGATTCCATGGTAGTGGCTAGAGCAGTTGATAGGGGAGATCTTGATGATCTATCGAAAACGGTTCTTTCTCTAGATGGGATTTCTCGGTCTGTGACTCACTTCGTTCTTAATACGGTCAAGGAAAAATCGACATCCTTTCCAGAAAATTGATTTTTGCTGCATTATAAATCGAAATCAATGTGTTCCTCAATAAATGGTAACAGGGCGTCTACGTGCGCGTGGAGGGCCTCTACTGTACGGCCTTCTGGCTTCATCGTTCGCATTAACGAAAACCACAACGACTCGTCGATTTTGACGTCTAGGGATTCGAGTCTTTTTCTTACCATAGACTGTAATCTCCCTCCCGTCCGATCCCAATCCATTAACACAATCACTGGTGGGCCTGCATCAATCGGATTCCTGCTGCCATATGTGTCGTATAGGTAGGCAATGAGCCTAGATTGATCCCAACCACGGTTTAACAGTTCAATTGTGCCCTTGAACCCTATATCCCTCAAAGTCTCTTCGTCTCTTTTACCCTCAACTAAAATCGGGCAATTGGAACCTTTATTCTCAACTGAATTGTTCCTCCTAATAGATTCGGCGAATACTTTTGCAACTTTTGAATATCGCTCGATGCTGTCTGGGCGCAAATATAGTGCATTTCTGGGACGAGCGTCCGGTAAATCTTCGATATTCACTTACATTACCCCCCTTCTTTGGAAACTACCTCGTTTTCCCTAATTTAGATTAGTCTGAAAAACTCTCCCAGAGGCAACCCAAAACCAACCATTCCATGCAAATAATTTCTGATAATGGTCCTTACCCTTATGAGGGTGCGTTTGTTCCCTACACTTGGGGATCGAATGGCAGGTATCACCCCTCTGTTCGATAACTTATGGAATGAGTACATTATTTGGTCATTTTTAGTTGGTGGGTTTACATTCATCTGGCTCTATCATCACTCGCTGTGGTACAAAAGTGAGGAAGGAGAAGATTGGGATAACAAAGACGGTATAGAGGTTGGAGTTTTTCCAAAGCACTATGACAACTTCACGCTGGAAATTGCATGGACAGTATTGCCATTCTTTCTCATAGTATACTTAGCTCTAATCTCCTGGGGTCCACTCGATGCCATTTGGTCATCAGCAGAGGCAGATGGAGGGTATGGTGGCGAATGCGCATCTGGAGAGCTGTCCAACATGACTTGGTCGGAAAGTGAAGGCAGGTATGTTGCTGACTGTCACCATGTGATCTACATAGAGGCTTACCAGTGGGGCTGGAATTTCGATTGTCTCGAAGTGACTGTCCCGGATCTGTGCGAAGTTGGTACAGTAGTAATCGATGGAACGCCCGCTGCAAGTTTGACTCTGAAACAGGGCGAGGTCTACTTGGCTGCGATGGGGTCGGCAGATGTCACACATGCGCCATGGTTTGTCTCATGGGGTGTTAAGGAAGACGTACTGTATTCACAAGGAACTGTGGATAAAAATGGTGATGGGTTGAGTGATAATCTGGTTCTTACAGAGAATGGCGAATACACCCTGTCTGGCTCGATAGGAGAATTGGGCCTCATGACTGTCTGGCTACCTGCAGATAATGTGGAGAATTTCCTGTTACTTTGTACAGAATATTGTGGCGACAATCATGCCTACATGTTGGCTCAGATCAATGTCAATGCGTGAGTTGGTGAAGAAAATGAAGATGAATAATTCCAGCAGGGCGATCGTGGCTCTGGCTGTGATGGCAGGGGTGCTCCTACTGGCACCGCTTGTGTCCTCTCTTCCAACGGGGATTGGCGGCTCCTCGATTCAAACTGCAGGTTGCAACTGTCACAATGGCGTATCCGACAGCAGTGTTGTAGCAGATATTCAGGGTTTTCCTGAACAATACAATGCTTCTGAAACATATTCTCTCAGTATTTCGTTCACTGGAGGACCCGCCCAGGCAGGCAATGCTAATCTGGGAGGTTTCAACCTCTGGGCATCGGATGGAGTATTCACGCCCACTGATGGTTTGACGCAATTATGGGGCGGTTCTGTGACTGAAGTCGCCCACACTGAAGCAGGCAATGACTACACATCATGGGCGCTAGATTGGACTGCTCCCGAGAGTGGAAAGGATGTCGATTTCATCCTCCATGTCAACTCAGTCAATGGGGACGGTGTGCAGACTGGGCAAATCGATCAGTGGAATCGTGCAGAATATACTTTGCAATCTTCCTTTGGAATAATCGGCGACGTAATTCCAGAAGCGCCGGAACCGTTCGTGGTCTTGGCTACGCTCATCCTGATCACCTTGGCGCTTGTCGCAATTACGATCTTGTATGGATTTTACAGATCCGATCCGGACGGTTTCAGTTGGGAAACATTCTCTCCGTGGGTAGCAGATTGGCTGACAACTACGGATCACAAGAAGATCGGTACTCTGTATTTCCTAGCTGGGCTGTTCTTCCTCGGCATTGGCGGCATAATGGCTCTATTCATCAGGGTACAGCTGGCAACTCCGGGTAACGACTTCCTTACTCAAGACCAATACAATCAATTCTTCACCCTACACGGTACTACGATGATCTTCCTTGCAGCCATGCCGCTAATCAATGGCTTTGCGAACTGGATGGTTCCACTGCAGATAGGTGCTCCAGATCTTGCAATGCCTAGGCTGAATGCGATGTCATTCTGGTTGCAGCCTGTTGGTGCTCTTCTGATCTTCACAGGAGTATTCTCTGGACAGGGGGCCGATACGGGATGGACTGGGTATGCCCCCTATGTCGTAGATATGGTCAATGGGCATGATGGGAACACCTTCTGGGCTGCTGGCCAGATTATGCTCGTAGCATCATCCACATTAACTGGAGTCAACTTCCTAACCACTATCGCCGTGATGCGAGCAGAGGGCATGGGATGGATGCAAATGCCGTTGTTCACCTGGTCAATATTAGTAGCCAACCTCATGCTCTTCCTTTCGATACCTGCCTTCGGCGTGGGGCTCATCCAAGTCTATCTTGACCGTGTAGTTGGTACTGCGTTCTATGATGTGGGCGCTGGTGGCGACCCATTGCTATGGAGTCACCTATTCTGGTACTTTGGGCACCCAGAAGTTTACGTTGTCATCGTTCCAGCCTTCGGGGTTATCTCAGAAGTGCTTGCAACCTCCTCAAGGAGGGCTATATTCGGATACAGGTCAATGGTCTTCGCCATGGCTGGAATAGGAATAGTCGCATTCATTGTCTATGGGCACCACATGTTCACATCAGGCATGTCGCCAGTCCTCCGATTCGTTACAATGGTCACCACTATGCTAGTGGCGGTTCCTACTGGGATCAAGATCTTCAACTGGCTGAAAACTATGCACGGGGGATCCCTTGTTTACAGAACGCATACGCTATGGGCACTCGGCTTCCTCGTTACATTCACCTTGGGAGGTATTTCCGGGATGTTCTTCCCGTCGATTGCCATGGATACGCATCTTCATGAGAGTTACTTCGTAGTCGCCCACTTCCACTACGTCTTGGTAGGAGGGACGGTGTTCGGATTCTTCGCTGCAATTTACTATTGGTATCCGAAGATGACTGGTCGCATGATGGATGAACGCCTTGGAACGCTTCATTTCCTCACAGCATTCATCTCATACAACGGAGTTTTCTGGCCTATGCACAGGCTTGGCGTGTGGGGTATGGCACGACGGCATCACACGTACTTCATCAGCACAGATGACTTTGCCAACCTGCCTCCTGAGGCTGCGGATTGGAATCTTTTCATATCTGTATCAGCATTCTTGTTCTTCCTGTCTAATTTCATCATGGTGGCCAATATGGTGATTTCATATCTCCGAGGTTCAAAGGCTCCGGCAGACCCATGGGGAGGGTGGTCATTCGAGTGGATGACTGCTTCGCCACCACCAACGCCCTCATTCGGTCGATATGAGGAAGGTGTGTGGTACGATCTTCCAAAACTTCGCGATGCCAATGAGCATGTTACTTCTGAGCCCGGCCGGTTCGCCAGGTGGTTCAATCGCCTTATGGTTCCCGATGATGGAAATGAGGAGGTGACACATTGAGCGGCGACCACGATCATCATCCAAGTCCGCTTGGGCCTCATGACTGGAGTCATGGAGCGCCGCACAATTCCTATGCACCCATAGTAATGAGTATCGGAATAGGGCTGTTCCTGTTCGTATTCGCGGGAATGTTTGATTACGATCTCGAATTATCAGAACATGTATACACTGGTCACGGTCTTCTCTGGCTATTCGTTGCCATAATCATAACCGGATCGGGGCTATTCATTTGGTGGAGGCAGGATCTTTCTTTCGATGGGACCTATGAGCCTCTTGCCACGGGTGCGCCATTCAGAAATATACAGATTCGTAAAGTCGGGATGTTTGTGTTCCTGATGTCGGAGATGATGGTCTTCACATCATTATTCAGCACCTACATGAGATACAGATTAGGCCTCAGGAGATGTGACGATGTTTTCGCAGACGGTCTTTTTGACCCCGTGACGAATCCTACAGGATGGCAGGAAGCTGTCCCAGTTACTTGCTTCGAACCCGCCAGCCACCTGATAGCATCGAGTTGGTGGCATTTGGCGCCTGGTGCGATCAATACCTTTGCACTCATCATCTCATCGTTCACAATAGTTCAGGCCCTCCGCTATGCGAAAAAGACGGATATCGATGAAGAGCTACGAAGGAAGAGAGTCACGATGTTTCTCGGGACGACCTGGGTGCTGGCAATACTGTTCTTGACCTTGAAAATGGTCGAGTGGTTCGTTGGATTCTATATCCCGGATTTAGGATTCATACATGAGCACGACATCAAGTCCCTGGTTGCTGAAGGTTACACCATCGGGAATGATCACTATCAACACCACAGCTACGTTGATGAGGCGACTGGAGCTCATATGACTGCCAACATCAGAGTGTCTGCATCGACATTCTACGTCACCACCGGCACGCATGGAGCCCACGTAGCTGGCGGCATAATAGGCCTGACATACATGACATTCAAGGCATGGAGGGGAGGATACACCCCCTCAAACGCCGTGTCGATTGAGTACTTTGGACTCTATTGGCACTTCGTGGACCTGGTCTGGGTTCTGGTATTCCCCTTCTTCTACCTATATTGAGGCGATTGACTTGGCACATTACACAATTCTTGGAAGAGACCCATACTGGATGAACTTCTACGGTCTTATGCTATTGACAGCGATAGAGGTCGGTGCTGTGGGGGCGAATCTCGAGTCTCCCGCTGAGACTCTCGGAATGACTGAGAATGGGATTACTCTCTGGATCTTGACCATTATCGCTATTCCAAAATTCTTCATGATTGCAGGGATATTCATGCACCTCTACGGGGATCCGGACTCGGGGATTCTGACTATGACCGCGTTGTTTCCCGCGTTTTTCATAATCATCATGATTCTGTTCATCGGCCTTACCCACCCAGATGCTGCGAGTGGGCTCCCTGCATGGTGCAGGCCGGGTGCATGGGGCCTCTAACACCTGCAAGGTTCATTCGGCACTTGCTACTGGCCGATACGCTGCAGACGTCGCATAGCCTGGTATTGCGCCGGATTTGAAATCCGGTGTCCCTTGGACTCGGGAGTTCGAATCTCTCCGTCTGCGCCACTAATAATTCGGAAGTTCAGATCCACCGCGGACATCTAATTGGTCCTTGTGAAACTCGAATTTTACAGGGGTGGTCATGGATATCTCACCATCCAAACTGATGTATAGGGGTGGATTGTGACCTTGTTCTTCAGTGGGTTTTCCTTGTGAATCTAGTGCTTTTATCTCGAATTTTTTACAGGGTTCCATGGTAATCTTGCCCCATCTTCCAATGTGCTTCCCCTTCTCTAATGGGCCCATAACCCTGAGCATTTGACCCTTGGAAAGTCCGAACCCGAGTACGATTGATGCACTATCACCGAATGGGTGCATCCCAGGTGCGACCCTGTATCCGCCTCCGAACGTCTCTGCTTGCATCATGGCGAAAAGCCCCGTTAGATCCACTTCTGAGCCTGGCTGGTCATCTACTTTGATCCATGCCATCTGACTCTTCCATGCAAGAATCGCCTTAATTGCAAGGAATGTATACTTCTTCTGGCCACTGATCCATGAGAAATGGCCTTCGTCTTTCATTCGATTGATGGAGGATGTGACTCCCCCGTCGCATTCCAGAAATGCCCATCTAACCAAGTTCCCCTCACGAGAGGGGTTTCCCGTGACAGGATAATGCTGTGGAGGGGTTATCCCTGGATGTTCCGGGGCTTTGAGACCCTCGACCCTAATCGCTCCAACAGAGTAGTCGTTCCCGTCCTTGAGGAGGGATATGGCTCCTTGAATATCATTCAGAGGAATCCCTATTGCTCTCGCAAAATCGTCCCCATTGCCCATTGGGATGATTCCAAGGCGTTTCGATGAGTCTCTTATTCCATTTGCAACCTCATGAACGGTCCCATCACCACCAACAGCTACTACCAAATCGAAGTCACTATCTCTCAAGCTGCTAGCGATTTCAATTGCATGACCGGTACCTTCCGTCATGTACGTATCGTACACTATTCCCGATGACTCGAGTTCCTTCTCGATCTTATGGAAATTCTTCCCCAGCTTACCGTCTCTGGCATTTGGATTCACTATGCATGCGACTCGCATCATGTCGACGACGTGGGGATGAAGACTTCAAGGGCGCGATGCGAGATATGATGTGGAAGATATGGAGACGCGGAGGCATGGATGCGGCTGATTGCATGCGGAGAGCGATAGAAATCGCTTATCTTGGCAAGGGCAGCGTACATCCTAACCCATTAGTCGGTTGCGTTCTTGTCAAAGATGGTGAAATCATAGCAGAAGGCTGGCATGGCCATCTTGGTGGTCTTCATGCTGAGCAAGCTGCTATTGCTGATGCAGAGGAGAAGGGAGTTTCGACCAGCGGGTGTACTGCATATGTTACACTAGAACCTTGTAATCACCATGGAAGGACTCCTCCCTGTACTGAAGCACTCCTTTGGGCTGGGGTCGAGAAAGTGGTGATAGGGGCCCTAGACCCGAATCCAACAGTGAGGGGAGGTGGGATGAAAGCCCTCGAGGAACAGGGCATAAATGTTGAATCAGGACTGATGGAAGAAGACTGCGTCCTTCAAATGCGCCCCTTCATGCACTGGTGTAAGGAAAGAAGACCGCTTGTCCTACTGAAAGCGGCATTGGACTCCGATGGCAGAGTCGATGTGGATGATTCCTCACCTTCAGAACGATTTACTTCTGATTCCTCATTGAAGTGGGCTCACAAAATAAGGTCTGAACACATGGCAATACTAGTCGGGGTTGAGACGGTGGTTCGAGATGACCCAGAATTGACAGCAAGGGGGGTCGATGCTAGAATTCAGCCAATCAGGGTTATTATAGATCCGAATGCGAGAATTCCCGAAAATAGCAAGGTACTTTGTGATGGTTTAGCGCCTACCATACTTATCCATTCAAAACCAGTATTATCCGAGGATATGGCGCACGTTACGAGATATGTGGTACCTTCGGAAAATCGTGAAATCGAAGTTGAGAAGATCCTTGATTTACTAGGCGATCTTCGAATTCAATCGCTAATTGTCGAAGGCGGGCCCCTGACTTGGAAGAGATTCTTGAAAGCAGATGTTGTTGATGATGCTGTTCTAATTCGTAGTCAAATCAACCTGTCAAGCGGTGAGTCGAATGCTTTCGGAGAGTCGTATCTCCTTGAAGCTGGCATGGAACAAATTTCACAAGAAGACTGTGGGGGAGACATCATGACTGTGTGGAGTCGTCATCGTTGACAATTTCAGCTTCAAACTCGCCTTCTTCTCTACGTGTCCACAAGAATATACCAATAGCGATCGCTGAAAGAAGAATTGTAGAAAACACCATTACGAATAAGAAGGATATTCCTGACTTTGAAAGGAATGTTGTCTCTTCCTTGAAAGCCGGTATGACGCTCTCGTCGTAAACAGGACGGGTCATGATCAAGTCGAATGCTGACGATGGGTCATAGAGATCGGATGGTTGAGCAGGGTCGAGATCTGAATAGCCGTCAGTTCTGATGGGGACTTCTACGATCACTTCAGAGCTCACATCGATAGTGAGCAGTACATCAACCGTGTAGGGGACTCTAGGTTCCAAGAATTCAGAACCGGATAATATCGAATTGAATGGTAGAGAAACAGCAGTCCCGGTGACATCAAACTCAGCCCATTTACCCCAATGTTCGGTATCGACGTCGAGTTGGATGTAGATTGTGTCTCCGACCGCTGTTCCTTGGCCCTGTGCATCGTCATTTCCATCCGATCCGAGATCTACATTAGGCCTGATCTGTGCTGCCTGAGCTGTATTGGTGTCCCAGCCCAAAGAGCTGAATGATATCTGCATCTCAAAGGTTCCATTTGGAACCCACACATAGTGTCGATCATCGGTGGAGAATGTACCGAATGTGCTGGTGGGGCCGTTGTTAAAGTGACTCCACTCGCCTTTCCACGCATGCCTAAGCTGATCTGTCTTCAGAGGTATGTTTCGGATGTCCATTACACTCTCATAATGATCTAATGCATCCCACACCGTGGCACTCGGGTGATCGATGAAGCCATCCTCATCAGGGTCTCTCATCACCTGAAGCGTCCTTGCAAGGGCAAGTGCCTTGTCCGTATCTACAAGACCGTGGCCTACCCTCCAATCATGGCATCTTCCTGTATTCTCAGAGACATGGCAATCCTCAGGGATATTGCTGCATGCATCGTCGTCATTTCCTTCTTCACACGAGTTTCGAACTAAATCATAGTTTGATGTCAACTCGAGGATGAGTTCCACTTCGTGGACTCTCGACTCATTTCTTTCCCTCCAGTTCTCGAATTGAATACCCTTTGCTGTACCATTAAGATAGAGGCTTTCCCCCTCGTCGTGATCTTCGATCTGATAGTCAGCAGCTCCCAACGAAGGTGCTGCTGCAAGTAACAATGTGGCTATCCCTCCGATGTGGGGAGTCGCCATGCTCGTTCCTGAAATTGACATGTAGTACATGTCTCCCTGTGCGGTTGTCGAGGCATCGATAGCGGTGCCTCTAGGAGATGTGGCCCAAATATCTCGGCCTGGGGCTCCCAAATCAGGCCATGTATGCTGCTGTGTTGACCAGCCACGACTTGAGAAGGAGGTTACTGCAGAGCCATCATGAGTGAGGGCAGCGATTGAAATGGCACTAGGAGTATTTGCATATACGTTGGTCCTAAGGTCATCTTCCGATTCTTCACCGCTGCCGCCTGAGTTTGAAGCGGCAAATATTACTGCAACGTCATTATCGTAGGTGAGCATATCGGTGAGTAGTGTAACTGCATTGCTAGGGTTGTAGTCTCCATTGGTGCCCCATGAATTGGACACGACGCGAATATTGTATTCATTCAATCCTGGCCTACTATGCTGGTAGGTCCATTCCAATCCCTCCACTGCTGCGAAGATGGATGCTCCATCCCCTGTACCAAGCGCGACTATCGTTGCTCCCTTGGCAGTGCCCAATCGCCTTCCTGCAGAGGCATCTCCGTTTCCTGCAATCGTTCCACCTACGTGCGTTCCGTGGCCCGACGAAGTATCGGAGTTACAATTGGGGGCATCAACCCATGCTACACCAGTCCATTTTGCCGACCAAATCAGCTTCTCTCCAGACCACGATTCGCCGCAATCAAAATCTGGATGCTCGCCATCTATTCCCGTATCCAGGTCGACTGCTGTTGCTCCTTCGCCATCATATTCAGAGAATGACAGGTCAGATTCGGTCTTTACAATTCCATCAGTACCAATGATAACCCTGTGCCAGGCAAGGCTAGCATTGACCACATTGACTGTCTCATGCATCATTGACTCTACGTTATTCTGATCGCCGGGCAAGAAAAAGTACTCGAGGAGAAGGTTTGCCTCCATGTGTCTGACGAAGCTGAATCTGGATATTTTGGCAATGGAGTCGGGAGTTGCAGATATCAAGCCACCATCTAGAACCTCCATTTCATGGATTAATTCTGCGCCGGTTGATTCAATGGCTCTCCATAGATCGTCTTCAGCACCCTGATCAAATTGGATAATCGCCTCAATTCTATCTGGGTTGGAAAGCTCATGAATAAGTTCTGATGTCATTTTTGAATGGTCGGGGGACGTTGGATCGGCGGTAACTATGGAGGAAATTGATGTCCCGAGTAATAATGCAACCAGCAGTAACGGGACCCTGCGCATGATCATTGGTTGAGTTCGTCTCTCTTCAAGACTCCTGAATGCCGTTCGGATTCCGATATAGTCGGTTAATGGTGGGCGATACAGGATTCGAACCCGTGTCCTAGCGTCCGAAGCGCCAGATGATATCCAGACTACACCAATCGCCCATCCATTGGCGACAGTCTCCCCGTCTTCAATGCGACGGGTGGTCGGTAACGTGTAAAAGGGGCATTGAAGGCTATTCTTGAGGGTATATCGGATTATATTCAATCTCTTTGATAGATCCTCTTTTTCAGGCTCCCTGGCCCACTGCTCTAACTATTATTCTTGACAAGCTCCTGTGCACTCTAGTCATGATTGCCAATTCGATTTGCCATCCGATTTGTTCCATTTCATCTATCAAATCGCTCCATTTTCTTCCCAACACTTCTGCAGCATCAGGTATTTCGAGATCGTCAACTCGATATTCTGAAGAGGTGGGTAATATCGTGACTATGCGTCCTTCTGGATCTATCTTTGAAGCAGCATTACATGCTGATATGAATACCTCGAAGGCATCTGAAGATGTTTTGGAATTCCTGGCATAGGGAGGGTCGAAGATGAAGGCTACATTTTCTCTCAAGCCCCACAAATCACTTATTTTACTTACATCAGATTGATGAAAAGCTGATTCAGTAGAAATCTTTCCGAATACATTCTCGAAATTTAATTTGGAGCCCCTGATCATCTCTGGATCTAAATCACTGGCTAAGACAGGTATTCCGCGATGATGCGCCTGAATAGGAATACATCCTGTTCCGCTGAATGGGTCTATTACGATAGAAGGTGGTGCACCTTCCGAGTAAGACATGGAGATAAGGAGGCTTGCAAGACGTGGATCAAGGGTCACGGGTTTGAAGAAGGGCATAGATGTCATTGGGCGATTCAAGAAGGGGTGATGAACTGGATTTTCAATGCCTATTACTGCGATGGATTCTGAAATCATGGGGTCTGGATGTTGGGGCTGATCTGCTGCGCCAGCAAGGATGAGGCGCACCGTAATTTCAGGATCATTGAGATTGACGAAGGCTCCTCTATCAGAGATTTCTTTGCCAATGATACTCTCAATATTCCGTCTCTTGAATCCCGGAACGCCATCACCGAGAATTGTGGTTCTAACGGCAAATGTATCATTTATCGGATAATCAGATAGCCATTGGCGTATTGATTCCGATATCTGCTCCACCCGCATTGGAAGGATAGTGGCGTTATCGAGAGTCATGTTAGAATGAGAGCATGTGACGTCGAAGTTATTTTGTTGGTCTATGATTACGATTCTGGGATGTATAGCCTGATCAGAGTTGTGTATTCTGAGTACCTCCTCTCTGAATAGTCGTGGATGCCATCCGGACCCAACTATCATCCTGACCATGGTGTGCGCTGGTGGAACAGTCCTTCAACCCTAAAGCCCTAAATCGACTCGCGAAGGATGGTCGTAACCATGGGATGCAACCTCAGAGACTTGGTATCGGCGCATCCCATAGATCTCACAGAGTTGCGAGGGCAGCGAGTTGCAGTAGATGTTTTCTTGAATGCATATCAATTCATCACTAGCCTTACTGGACCAGATGGGAGGCCTCTTTCTCACGAGGGCCGTGTGACTGCGCATCTGTATGGTTTTCTCGATCGGGCTTCATCGCTTGTAGCACATGGAATAGATCCTGTTTTTGTCTTCGATGGCAAACCACCTGATTTGAAGCGCGATACGCTTGATGAGCGTAGGATTAGGAAGCAAGAAGCTCGACGGCGGTGGGAGGCGGCAGTTGAAGCAGAGGATCTGGACTCTGCGAAGAAGTTGGGGCCTCAGATTGCAGAGTATACCCCATCCATGGTTCAAGACACGAAGCGTCTGTTTGACTTGATGGGAGTAGTATGGATTGACGCGCCCATGGAGGCTGAAGGTGCTGCAGCGATGATTTGCAAACGTGGAGGTGTTTCAGCAGTTGCGAGCCAGGATTGGGACACTCTACTCTATGGGGCTCCGATGATGATTAGAAATCTGACCGCACATGGGACAAGGAGATTTGGAAGAGTTCTGAAAGCAGAACGCATAGAACTTGAAGAGACTCTGCATAATCTTGAAATCTCAAGAGAGCAATTTGTTGATCTTGGTATAATGATTGGGACAGATTTCCATCCGGGCTTCAAGGGGGTCGGCCCGAAAACAGGCGTCAAATTAATTCGAAAATTCGGAACGTTGGAAGAAGTGGCTGGTCATCGGGGAGTGGAAATTCCTGAAAATATCGTGGAAATTCGAAATCTTTTCCATAATCATCCAACTGTAGAGGAGGACCCTCCAGCATACACCACAGGTCACGAGGAAGGGATCATGGGGATGCTCAGGGATGAGCTCGGTTTTGGTGAAAGTCGGGTTATGAAGGCAATAGAGAGGCTCTCATCTTCGAATCGACTTCGGTCTTCTAGTAAACCTACTCTTTTCGACTTCTGAGTGTTTAACATGGTCAGAAAGGTGAGTTTAGAGGGATACGATCGTAGTTTGATATCTCGCGTACTTATCGTGTTCGTGCTCATTTTCTCAATTTTGTTTTACATCTTAAATTATGACAAAGGTGGTCCACTAAACATAAAAAATCTGCATGGGACTGGTAGCATAGATACTTGGTTGAGAGTTTTTTTCCGTCTTTCTTGTGCATATCTAGCCATCCACACGGCCTTGTTCTGGATGGTTCTAAATCCAGTTCCGGGAATCATGGTTGTTCTCTTCAGAGAGAGCCTGGAATTCAGAGAGTATCCTTCAGAGGGTTTAGAGAGGTTAGGGACGTTTAGTTCATGGACATTGATTTTGTTTGGAGCATCTATGCTGTTGAATGGTCTGATATCCATCGGGGTTGGGGTAGGCGTTGAGATTCCATCTTGGTTGGTTATGAGCGGCGTATCGATATTCGCAACTGGATTCGGTTCTGCCGCATTGACCGCACTTGTTGTTCGTCACGTCATAATTCCGTCCATGATTGAGAACGGAGAGGATCTGGATTATATGTTCAAACCACATGAGCATGTGATGCATAATTTTGCTCTAATACTACTTTCAATTGATCTATTATTAGGCGGTATGGTAGTTCTTTGGACATTAATGAGCCTGAGTCTCATAGTTGGAGCGTTGTACCTTATCTTTGCCGAATTCTGGGCAATCAGAGGAGGGGGTTACTATGTCTATGGATTCATAGATTCTCGACCTAGATTTGCGCCCCTATTCTTGCTAGGCTTGATGGGGGTCTGTCTAATCTCATTCTGCATTGGCCTTGCTATATCTGAGATTAAGGAAGATTATCCCTTATTAGCTACGTTTGCAATTGTTCTTTTCCTGTCATTCTCAGTGCGCTTTCGAGACCCGTCGACCAGATAAGATGGGAAGTTAACAAAGGACGTTACGGAATCTTCTGGAACGCCCAAGGCTTCCTTGAGTGAATCTGTTGACGATGAAGGCTTCTTCGTGAGACTCGTAGCAAGAGCCCCACGAAGAGCGTTCAGTTGTGATTTATCAAACGACGTCGGCGTCATTCTCTAACTCATCGAGAATGCCGTCGCCGTCATCATCATCATCCAGATGGTCATCAATCCCGTCGTTGTCGTGGTCGAACTGACCGGTTAGGTCGTTCCCATCATACATCTCGAACCAGTCAGACAATCCATCGTTGTCATCGTCAGTATCGATTAAGTCGGAATATCCGTCGTTGTCGTGGTCGTATCTGTATAAGCTCCACTCACCGCCCTGCTCATCGACATCGAGTATGCCGTCGTTGTCATCGTCATCATCTAGAGCGTCGTTGATTCCATCGTTGTCGTGGTCTCTGGGCATATCGTCGGCATAATTCACCAGACCATCGTTGTCAATGTCGATGTCAACGCAATCGTAGATACCGTCGTTATCGTGATCGTAAATGTCGGTGAATGGGTTGCCATCCTGGACCTCGATTCGATCATCGAGTCCGTCGCCGTCATCATCGTCGTCATCTGCATCAGGGATGCCGTCGTTATCGTGGTCTTGGCCATCGGTGTCTATCACGTCAGGGATACAGTCGTTATCATCGTCCGTATCCACGTCATCCGGGATGCCGTCACCATCGTTGTCATTCTCACCATTATTATCCTGGTTGTCGAGTTGCTGGTCTTGTTGCTGATCGGACTGTGTGCCTTGCTGGCCTTGCTCTGATTGTGTGCCGCCTTGCTGCTGCTGGTTTTGTCCATTCTGGTTGTTACCATTCTGGTCTTGGCTCTGTTGATCGCCCTGCTGGCCACCCTGCTGGCCGCCATTCTGCTGCTGGCCTTGACCGTTATCCTGTTGATTGGACTGCGAACCGTCTTGGCCGTTGTTACCCTGCTGGCCGTCTTGGCCGCTCTGAGATCCTTGGCCATTCTGGCCCTGCTGGCCCTGTCCCTGTCCTTGGCCCTGTCCTTGGCCCTGTCCTTGGCCCTGTCCTTGGCCCTGTCCTTGGCCCTGACCCTGACCCTGACCCTGACCCTGACCCTGACCCTGACCCTGT
>VMHT01024941.1_pt1 | contig 50779 bp, 45 predicted proteins | sample 4693611 | NCBI WGS metagenome assembly VMHT01 (sample SAMN12280063, study PRJNA550983) | marine metagenome | isolation source: seawater sampled from same location over 5 years 0.02-0.2 micron viral filtrate | place: USA: collected off the coast of southern California halfway between the port... ... | reverse complement strand
CTGGCCTTGGCCTTGGCCCTGTCCTTGGCCCTGTCCTTGGCCCTGGCCCTGTCCTTGGCCCTGTCCTTGTCCCTGTCCTTGGCCCTGTCCTTGGCCCTGGCCCTGTCCTTGGCCCTGACCGTCTTCTTCTGAGCCGCCACCGCCTTGGGTGCCGCCGTCACCTGAGCCATCGCCCTGGAAATCAGGATCGTAAGCATCGGGAATTCCGTCGCCGTCTGAATCGCTCATCTCGCCGTTTGCTGGATCATTTGGATAAGGGTCGCTGCCATCATCTTGGCCGTCGCCGTCAGTATCTGCCGCATTGGGATTGGTTCCCGTGGCGTATTCTTGTGAATTTGTAAGTCCGTCTCCGTCAGGATCGGCATTTGCATCTGTAGCTGAATTTGGATTTAGCCCATAGCCAACTTCCCATCCATCAGGCAAACCATCGCCATCAGAATCAGGATTGTTCATGTCCGTTCCAGCGGACTGCTCTTGAGCATTGGTTAATCCGTCGCCATCCCAGTCTGCACCACCATCATTCGGATCGAGGGGATCCGAACCATCAGCGGTAACGCCTGCGGCGCCAGCCATTGTCACTAGCAGTAAAGCTGTCAATATACTTGCATTTTTTGTTATATTCATTGTATCATCACGTTCCTTTTTGTTACGTTTTCTTGGTTAATCTAGGGAACCCGCCGTTCCCTCTTTCCAGCATCAGCCCGACTGAGTCGGAACAGAAATCTGGGAGGGGGTTATTTGCACTAAGGATGGAGAAGATTAACACAATCATATGATACCAATATTGCTCGGTATACATCGTTTTCTATTTGTTTTTTATCTTCTCCTCCTATTGTGGTTTAACCCATTGTGGCTGGCAGTCTCAGGAAACCCTCCGTCTCCTCTACCTCTTGGAGGGGGTTAGAAACTATATCAATGCCGCGGAAAATTGAGTATTCTAAGGAGGCAGCCTAGAAAGTTCAGAGTTGAACTTGGTGCGCGTCGTGAAATGGCGCACCGGCGTAGTTAATGTCAGAACGATCAAAACGATGAGGAAAAGTGTCGACCACGGAGGAATGCTCCTCCCCATAGAGAGGAAAAGAGTCCATCCGAGGATCATCAACACCCAAGGACGGTATCTGCGTGAAAATAACGATAGTCGTGCTCTTGCTACCTCGTCAGAATAGAGTATGGGAGTCTCGCCCGGAGCCATCATGTCATGTTCAACGGCACAACGGGCGCAAACTAGGTACCTTGGCCCGTTACCCTTGACAAACTGATTGACGGGGTAGTTTTGGGTACACATGCGGCAGGTTGGCATAATGCTCAGCCCGACCATCAGGAGGATCGTCTTCAACACTGCGGTCGGATGCATGTTTCAAGAAACTTGTAGAAGATCCTTGAACCGCCCCCACTTCCTGCCGATTCAGGATGAAATTGTACCCCGTGGATGGGAAGGCTGGGGTGCTCTACTCCCATGACGAGCCTCGTGCCTGACTCCCATGCATTGGGTATCATCGTCCTTCCCTCGGACACTACGGCCAAACTATTGTATCTCATCATGAAACATGTTTTGTCTGAATCTTCGAAAAGGCCTGTTCCTCTATGTTCTATTCTAGACGGTGATCCGTGTACGGGCCCTTCGGGCGAGGGTTCCAATCTTGAGCCATCGACCAGACAGAGGGCCTGATGTCCCAAGCATATTCCCAATACAGGAATGCGTCTATTCCCTATGCTTAGCATATCAGATAGTGCATTTGATGCTATGAGCATTGTTCGCTCTGATGCTTCAGGTCTTGAAGGACCTGGGCCTATCACAATACCATCAGGGGTGTATTCAGAAAGTATTCTTTTCAGCCATGTGTGCGGGTCTTCGATGGATGATGCAGGCCTTCCTTCGACGACCTCAACTTGGCTGCCAAGAGCCACCATTGCATCTCGAATGTTGAATGTGAATGAATCCAGATTGTCTACCAGGATAATTTTAGGTATCTTCTGAAAGAGTGTGAAATTGGCGTTTTTGTCGTTACTTGGCGGCATTGGGAGAGTCAGCACTCCCATCTCTGCAGTAGGAGGGCTCAGGTTATCTTTGAAGGCAGCTGCACCCCATGTGGCTCGAGTTATGGCATCAGCCTTCCATTCAGCTTCTTCGACTTCTACAGACGGTATGGAATCGTGAACTATGCCTCCGCCCGCCATTACGGACCCGATGTTCTTGCCATCTTTGATTCTAACATCCAGAGTTCTGATGAGGATGTTGAGATCGGCGATCCCTGTTGTGGAATTTATATGTCCCATGGAACCTGTCCAAGCTCCTCTAGAGGTGCCTTCCAGATGGTCAATTATTGACATGCTCATTGTTTTTGGACAACCGGTGATTGAGCCCCCGGGAAACAGAGAGGAAATTGCACTCGAAAGTTCAGATCCCTGTGCAACTAGCCCCTCTACAGTTGAGACGAGATGATGGACATTGGGATGAGACTCTATACGAAAATCGCTCCAGACGACGGATCCAGGCTCACATACGCTTGAAAGATCGTGTCGTTCTAAGTCCACGAGCATCATGTGTTCTGCAAGATCTTTCTTCGATCTGATTAGTGAGTCGATCTTTGCGGCATCTTCTACAGGATCTTTGCCTCTTGGCGTTGTTCCTTTGATTGGGGATGTTCTGATTATTCCATCTTTTATTCTGAGAAGTTGTTCGGGACTTGCTGAAACAACTGACCATTTGAGACTCGGTGACCTCATCCATGAACTGTATGGGGCGGGATTGGCTCTGCTAAGTTTGGAGAACACCGACCATGAATCGTTTTCTAAAGGCGCTTTCCATCTTCTACCATAATTTACCTGGTATACATGTCCATGCTTGATCGCTTGGATGATTTCTCGTGTCTTGAATTCATGCTCCGGTCTAGATTCAATGGAAACTGGTGATGATGGCTCAGTTAATTCGGCGGAGGAGTGATCGATATGCGCCCATTTTTCAATATCAGTTGATGAGATGTTTTTAACCCCTACAAGAGATATGGAATGGGTATCACGGTGGTGGATTATCCAACCGTTTGTCTTCCACATTACGCCGAGTATTTCGCCCGCGGAAGGAGGGTTGGAAAGTCTGGGCCCCGTGGTCCACTGGCCGAGGTCGTAGCCGAGTATTCCCGCGAATCCCCCTGGAGAAAGGCCTGTACGTGGCTCGCTTGATGCCAGAGTTTCCATTTTTCTCATTGAACGGAGAGCCTGTTCAAGACTTTGATGGGATTCAATGCTCTTGATTGACCATTGATCAGATATACGCTGCTGTACCTCTAATGTTAGTGGGGGATTTTTGGATAGGTCAATATTGCCATTAAGAGGGTCTTGATGAATTGCTTGTGGTTCATCTTTAGGCTGTTTGAAAATGACCCTCAAATCTCCAAGCATGGGTATCATACTAGTTTTTGACCGGTCGTTAATCGGTCCTCCAGAAATCAGCATAAGTTCGTCTTGTTGCGGGTTTCTCAATCGCAACTGACAGAGGATATTGAATAGGGTTTGATCATCATTATATCCTTCTAACACACGGATATCAGAGATGGTTTCAATCATGATTCTCCCCCCTGTCCAGATTATGCTGTTGATGCAGAATATTCGCCAAGTCTACATCTGAATTTGCACCGATTTCCTTGCCATTGATGGATAATATCCGCCTGATTCCCATACCACTCCCTACTGCTGCTGCACTCAAACAAGAGTAAGCATCAGAAAGAGTGATTCGCATCTGTAGGGGGGTTACGCGGCTATTCCTATCTTGATTCAGAATCTGATGAAGAGTTACTGATTTAACCGCTCCAAGATCTAATGCTGGTATTGCTATGTCTCCATTCTCAAGAATGAAAATAGGCGTGAATGTGTCTCCATCGACTACGAGGTCTTGGTTGATGAGTAACGCCGCATCCGCTCCATCGTAATTGGCCATTCTTCTAGCTTCAAGATAGGCTGCCCAGTCTCCTTGCTTGATTCTAGGAGAGTTCGGGCCCGGGGGGAGGGGTTGGGTGGAGAGGCTGATTTCTTTCGGCATTCTCGTCAGGGGTCTCTGAGATGCTGTGATCCGTTCGTTTCTATCGATATCCACTCTAACAAGGTGAGGTAGTTCTTGTTGATCTGATGCATGAGATACGATATCGAGTATCTCATTCTCTTCAATCTCTAAATTGCTTCCAAAAAGAGAAGCGTGGGCCTCTATCAATCTCTTCAAATGTCCTTCGATATGTATGGGCCCATCTAATCCGACCCTGATGGTGGTGAATACTGATCCTGGGTCGCCCACGTTATGCTTCAGCAGGAGTTTGATTTCAAAGTGGCCCTTATCAGAACAAGTCATCGATATCGCGCGCTAGATCTTCGAGATCATCGATAACGTCAGTCTCAGTTGGATCTTGTTGTGGCTCCAATGATTCAGACAAGGGAGAGGTATCCTGGCCTGTGGATTGTTCTATCGTTTGTATTTCTTGTTCGATTTCTTCGTCGAAGAGGCTGTCAATTTCAACTTCTCGTGTAGATATTTCCCAAATCTCAGATCCGGAGGACCTTCTAGATCTTAGGGCGAAAGCGGCTCCTATCGCAGCCATGCTAATTGCCACGGTTGCAAGCAGGATGTTCAACTCACCATCAACCAGTCTATCGACGAACGTACTGCCTCCGGCTTCATCCTCGTCTTTAATCCCCGTTTGATCTACCCATGGCGGGACCATTACTGGACTGGCCCGATATGTGAACTTCTCGCCATCAAATGCTACGACCTCAACATAGTGAGTTAGGCTTCGATTTAGAGATTCGGAGTCGATATTTTCGAAACTGAGTTCAGTGGATGCTCGATCAAGTGCCACAACTGCTGCATCGCGAACATCGGAGAATGCGGAGGTCGATACGTACACATGATATCCCACGATATCGTCATCGGCACTTTCCGACCAACTAAGCATTATTCTCGACCCCGAAGGGTTCCAGGCTGCAGTGAGGCCTGCGACGTCTGGGCAGGCCGGACAAGGGTCTAGGCCTAGTTCATCTCGCAGAACTAGGTCACTCGATTCCAATCCAGTTTCCCATGCATTCCCACTTGAGTCCCTCGCAACAACCGCGACGAAATATCTTCGATCGGGGACCATCACTGAATACCCATCCGGATTGGATGAAAATTCGACCAAGACCGGGGCGGACGAGTCCCTGGATAGAGTCGCTGACGGTTCCAGTGTCGCAATGTTGTCTAGCAAGAAGGGCGAGTCTGTGACCGCGTATATCTCGTATGACATGATGTCTGGTGAGGTACTTGGCTCGAATACCACGAACATGCCGTCTCCGTGATCGGGGTCGCGATCGATGAGTGTCGGTGCGGGAATCCTGAGAGGCGGCTCTGAATCCGCCATGTTTGAGACGGGGAGCACTATTGCGGTCTCTAATTGATCAACAAATACATTTCCTGAAAGATCATGCACAGTCACCGCAACATAGAGTGGTATCTCAGGGATGATTTCTGAGCTTGTCGAGTCTGTCAATGTGCTACCATAGAGTGCTTCATCGATCTTAATCTCGATTCTTGAGGACCCGCCTATCTGACGTTGCTCAATAACCGATAGACCGCATGATGATGGGTCATCAGAGCAAAAGAACCAGAGAGATGTGACATCATCCAGCGGATGTTCGCTGACCCATATGGTGTAGAAAGCGAAGTCAGGTACACCGCTTCTGGTCCAGACTACATCTATTGCTGTGCCGTCGTCTGAAGGATGGTCAAATGCATCAACATCGGTCAATCTTGGAGGTTCTGGCCCTTCTGTCCCCAGATTATCATATGGGGTGGCGTCGTCTGGTAAGATGTTGTTCAGATCTCCGTTACCCCAGTCATCGAAAGCAATAACTGCAACCCAATAACGTATACTGTTCTGAAGTGGGGTTCCGTCTGGTCCTCCAATTATGGCTGATGTATTTCCACATCCCGGGACAATGGCTGCCATGGGCCATCCTTCCGCACTTGTCGGAGGCGAAAAACCGGAAGCTGGCAATACATGAATCGAATAGAATACACAGTCTTCTTCGTCGTTCTCATCCCATGATACTTGCAAATATCCTCCATCATCGAATGGCAGATCCGAGGCTTCAACGCCACTGACACGCGCAGGAGGGATAGAGTCATCAAGTCCCCCAGCCGCTACAATCGGTCCGAAAAGTGTCGGATTGTCTTGTTCGTATTGACCTGATTGATCAACACATGATGCAGCCAGCCAAATTGGGGTTGAGGGCGATACGTCTATGATCGTCTGGTTACCCAAAGCCATTGACACATCAACTGATGTTGGAATCGCATTCACATCTTCAATCTCAACTGTGGAATGCCATATTCTGGTGGAGTGGCTGTCAAGATCGGTGCACAACTGCCACTCAACAAGCAGGCTCCCCCCTGAGAAGCCGAATGGGCTGGCGTACAGTGAAGACGGGGGATCTGGAATGTTATCTACCGCTAATGCCGAACCGTTGTAGACCGATATTGGTCCCATGGAACCGTCTGGATACCTAATCGATATGGCAGCCCCATATTCGTGGCCAGGCTGTATCGGCTGGACGGTGTCGTCCAGATAGGCGGTTTCGAAAGTGGCTCCGAGGGTTTGCAGATCTGACATCGAAAGTATGGGCGTGGATGCGGTTTGAGGTATTCCATTGGCCTCAAGGGTATCAGAATCCCATCCATTCGAAGCCATATCCCAGAGGAATATATCGTATGACACAAAACTGGGGTCTTCGGAAATCGCCCAATTCATGGTCAACCCGTCGCCTGCGTCGTTAGGACGATCGGTGAGAAGTGTGATTGATGTCGGTATCTCCTGTCTTATCCAATCATATGTTATCCGGATCTCGATCTTGCCTGAATCGGGAGGAGAGAGCGCGAATTCCCAATTCGCATCTGAAGGAGTGCCAGCGTTATCAACTGCGAGTTGGAGAAGTTGTTGGAGTCCTGTCTGAGTAGATAGATTCCATGATCCGGTGTAATTGAGTTCTTTAGTTGTCGACCAAATCGGCTGGGAAGAAGAAAGGCTTGTGAAAATAGCGGGATGCCAAGAGAATGGAATTGCGCCATAATACTGAGTCTGTCCTGTTGAGTTGGAATGGTCAGGAACGATGAGTCCTGATTGAATCTCGATATCATTCCCCGGACGCGTCTGGTCTGTGATGTCAGTAGTCCCGCCCAAAATAGTCAAATCCAGATTCTCTGCTCGGGCGTATTCATCGACGTATACCTGCTCAAGTGTCCAATAAGGCCGATAAGCCAGGACGCCTTCATCGGTAGCAAGAGCCAGTGTTGTGCCGTAAAGTGCTATGTCGTTCACGTATGAGTCCATGGCGGAATCATATGCTCTTACGTCGTGATTGACGACTCCGATTATATTGAAGCCGTTTCCTGCTGCGACTATTCTTGAGCCATCTGAAAGCATGGAAGTTACGGGCCATGACTGCATAGAACCGGCGGCGGCGCCTATCTCCATCGAATATGACGATGCATTGTAATGGTATATTGGACCGGATTCAGTAGCGATATGAATGCCCCAATTGTCTGAAGCTAATGCTGTAACCGTATTACTCGGAAGCATATCAAGAGGATAGTCCCTCAACAAAGTCTCATTATCTATCGACCACGAAGAAATCCACGGTCTTGAGTTGCCAAACCCTGAATGAGATGCTAGAAGCACCCGTGGCTGACTTAACTGGACTGTGCTCCCATCGGGGAGTGTGAAGTTCCCACTAGATGCGGGTGCTATGGTGAAATCAGCGACTGCAGTGGACATCAGCCCCTCGGCCTGAGTCACTCTCGCGACGACTGAGGCATTGCCACTGGGGTCTGAGATAAAGGAGATGCCGCCTGGGCCGCTTACGGCGAGTACGTCTCCGTAGGGAGTAGCAGTGACCCATTCCAATTTCTGTGCGTTAGAAGGTAGGCCATCGTAGGACGTGATGGGATCGAGCCATTGTGAGGTTGACTCATCGTATCTTCCAATGCCAACAGAAGTGGCTATGTGCGTCACATTACCTATGCGTTCAAAATCTCCAATATTGTTGGATGGCAATGCTGCCAGCAAGGCAGGCTCATCCCATATTCTGGTTGCAATGTCTATCGGTTGGAAGCCTGAGGCTGCATCGAAAATACTGGTGAGTCCCACATAGAGGTTATTTCCGTCGATGTGCATCCCATCCATAGACCCGTGAACTGAGCCCGGATGCGTTCTTCTCTGGCTTGTGGTCAGGTCAATTTTTATCAGTCCCTGATAGGTAGTGGTTACCCACAACATATTGCCATCCAGAAGCATGTCAACGATGATGTCGTCATTGAAATTGAATGCCCTGACCCATGAAACATTGCCAGCCGCATCCAAGTCGCCTTCAAGGATTGTCTCACCATAACCCGAATTTCCTTGCCATTGAGCTGATGGGCCTATCGCAGCCCATACTTTCGTACCATTGGAGACGAATTCGACTACATTGCCAGAAGGAAGGAGATACAGCTCGTCGTACCCGCCCTGAATCAAGCCGGTTGGATCTAGACGGTCGACTCTGTTGATTCCGGAGTTTTCACCAGAACGCCCTATTGCGTATGCAGAATCAGATAGGGGGGGTGCTCGGGCAATCGAGCTCCCATCCATCCCTGCACCGAGGACCGTGCCCGTTTGGAATGTACTGCCAGAAGTCTCGATCCTGGATATGCCTCCTTGATCCACGTGACTTGCTATCAGAAGGTCATCGTCATGCAACAAACCCCCTGGGAAGACCGGTTCAATTGCTATCCCATCTGACGGGAGTATTGTTGATTCAAATGAACTGGAGGAATACGAGTACCTATCGATTCCTACATTATCGGTATCGAATGCAACATACACCATTGGATAGGCTTCGTCACAAGCGACCGCTCTTGGATCTGAATCTGAAAGATCGGAATTATCCCATGAGTCGATCCACTCATCCGTTACGCCATTCCCATCATGATCTTCGTAATCATATCTCGCGACGAAGCCCGGGGACCACCATGCAATTTGACCGAATGCCACATGTACAATCCCATCACAAAGATTGAGATCAGCCGGATATGCGAAAGAGCCGAGGCTATTGGCAGAATAAACAGTCCACTGATCTTCTGTACTATTCCAAATTGAGACGTCTGCTGAACCGCCTTGGTATGTTCCAATCCAAAGATCGTCTCCAACAGTCAGCATCGAGTAGACCTCATCATCAACATTTGCCGGCATCCCAGATCCGGGAGTCCATGGAGTGAGGAATGTTGAGTTGTTGGTATCCCACCTCAGTATTCCGTCCATGGAAGCGAAGAGATGCTCGTCGCCCATGGATTCCATGCCCCTTATTGGGCCGGGTATGTCGTCCCACTCGTCGAGCAATAGCATGTTGGAAGCATTGTAGCGTCGCAGCACAGACTCGCCATAAGAAACCCAAAATTCACATCCATTGGATGCACTTGGGAAACAATCCCCCAGGAATTGGGCATTGACCCTCTCGATATTCCCAGTAGTCCCTAAAGGATCTACCCACGAAGAGGAGGTTATGTTCCATCTTGCGATGTCCCCTGAGCCTGCGGATCCACCCCAGCCCTGAGTCTCTGTAACACTCAGCCAGAGTTGATCTTGTATCAATTCCATGCCTCGTATCTGACCATCATATCCGAGGCTGTCTGTAGTATCTATCTCACTCAGAGACGCGTTACTGCTGAGATTGATTCGTGCTATGTTATCTCTGCTCTGCCACCACTGATTCCCTTGAGTGATTTGCTGATAATACAAAATATCCTGATGGACAGCGATTGCGGTTGGCGGTTGATTGGGGAGTGTTGGACCGTTGGAATTTGTTCCTAGATCCCAGTCGATTAGAGTGGTCCCATTGGCCGCATCGATCAACACCAGACCGAAATACCCCCCTGCCCAGATGGTGCCTGGATCTTGCCCTTCAACAAGCATGGTGATGTATTCATTCTCAATCACGCCATATGTACCGTCCCAGGTGCTGAGCCATTCCTCATTTATCAGATCGTATCGTGCAATTCCGGTTTCTTCGACGCCGAGATAGAGGGTCGTGTCGATTTGAACGACGTCAGTCTGCTCCGAGTCTGCAGCCGCAGTCCAGACATCGACCACTATGCCATTCAAAGTGTCAATGATCCCTACTCCCTCGGAGGTTCCCGCATAGAGACGGTTCGCTTCCAGCATGGAGACGCTCTCGACGAAACGGGAGGGGAGGCCGTCGTCCTCGCTCCAACAACCGACTAAATTGAATGCCCAATCCCACATGCAAGCGCCCCGGTTCGTGCCCAGGTAGACTCCATCGGTGTCACTAGATGCCTCGAAAAACTGGTATGGATCGTTATTTCTGCCGGGTATGGATGTCGGGAATATTGACCATGAAGGAGAATAATAATCGGATCCGTCCCATGAGGCTGCGATTCCTGGGTCCCAGAAAGAAGGTCCCTCTGTTGCGATCGTGATACCGCCATTTGCATCGGCGTGTATGTCATTCACATCGTCATCGGGGAGTGTGCCAGAAGCCTCGTCCCATATGTGCAAGACTTCGCCTGTGAATCGGTCCAAGATTATGATGCCGAATCCCTTGAGCCCTAGGAAAATTGTGTCATCAGGGGGGTAGTATGCTATTGGAGCGTTCTCGACATCGTCAACCCCGAGTGACCTCCATGACGACAGTACTGTTTCGGTTGAGATTTCGATTCGGATTACACCGGCGTCACTGGTCCCAATGTAAACTATGTCTGACCTCACAGCCATCGATGTAAATTCAAGGGAGTCGAGTCCTGAATCCTCGTCGAAGAATGCATAATCATCAATGTTCGAAGTGTTCCCGATTGCTATGCCATAGCCAGGCATTGAGACTATGACGTCCCCCGTATTTTCATTGAATAACATCGATGATATCTCTGATGCGTCTGATCCGACTACCGTGCCCGTCATTTGGCCCGAGGTTGGATCTAGAAGGATGATCCCATGGCCTGATGTCGATGCCAGCACCTGTCCTGAGTCGATCTGTATTATGTCGGTTATCTGAGAGTCTATGCCTTCTGTTGAGTAATCGATTAGACCCAGCCATCTCTTAGATTCCGAGTCGAAGCGATCGATGCCACTGCCTCCGGCAAACCATGCCTGCTCGCCTGAGGGTGTGGAAACGACTGAAACTACTTCAGGCTGCAAAATCGATGGTCCACTAGCGATTTCAAGAGGGGTGGAGGCGATCATATCGATGATTATTGCAAGAGACCCTGATCCGTCCGAAGCAATGATTCTTTGACCGTCTCCTGGCCATGGAAACACGATTTCGAATCGATCTAGATCAGCCTGATCAGGAGTTATATCGTCCACGAATGTCATCGTCTCTTTGTCGAAACTATGAATCATCGATGGCGTGGATATGTATGTCATGTTGCCGATAGTGAGCAGATCATCGACATCATTGGAGTTGAGCCAGTTGGATGTGGACCACGTAGAGAGCCATGATTTCGATGGGCGATAATGTCGGTCCACACCGCCTTCGCCCGCTACTAGGATCTGTTCATCCATCATCTCGATTGCTGAAATCGAGTCGGAGCTAATGGTGGATGTAACGCCCGGTTCTGTTGAATGGTATGTGGTATTTGACCATATTATATCCACCATACTTTCATCTTCTGAGCGTTCTAGTATGATCAAACCATCGCCATCCGTTCCAAGATACACTGCATCAGAAGTAGCGTATATGGAAGAAAATGGGGCTTGTGATGGATTTGAATTGCAGAGATCGTAGAATGACCAATCGTTAAATGACGTATTGCTTGCTCTCCAAAAAAGATCACACCCGTGTGCTATCCAAGTTGAATCGTCCTCAATGACAGAAACATATGATGGAAGCGCATCATCCCATACCCCTGGGGACATTGCGTCCGTTCCTTGTGCTGACAAGTTGTACTCTCCGATAAGGTCAAAATCGCTCAATCGGTATACCAACAGCATTCCTGATTCAGTGATTGCCATGATTCGATCTTCAGAATGTACGACTTTGACAGAACGTGCATTGATGGATTCGATGTGCACTATTGGTGATGCGACGGTCTCATCTATGACCAATAGCTCGTCATCCACCAAAATAATCAGTCGTCCTGAATTAGAATCTACAGTCGTATCGTGTATCGTTATCTCGGGGTTTGAGGGGGATAACCGTGGTGAGGCGGGTCGTAATGCTTCGATTACTAAATCTGTTAAGATTGCTCCAGAAGGAAGTAAAAACCCACTCCCTGCATACGCATACGGGTCGAGAGTGGCGTCGATAACGGTCTGAGGGGAGTATTGTTGATTGCATCCGAAGCCCCCTATTCCGCTGCCATCAAATATCTCCTGATTGGCATCGACGAGCGTGAGTATGGGGTCTGTCGCACATACTCCTGCTGATCCGTTTACTCTTATCCCGAAGGTGAGATTCTCTATAGAGGCCCCCGGGGGATGATTGATTATTGTTGTAGAAAGACCGGTCGATTCTGAGCCAACCTCTATCCAATCCGTATCGACGGTTCCAGAGGAGCCCCAAGTTCCATCCGAGATATTCATTGGTACGGATTCGTCAGTCATGTCCAAAGACGCTGACCACGGCATGGAAATCATTAGAATAACGATTGCAAGGGCTGTGTAAGTCTGCCTTTTCGAGGCGCGCTTCGTGCCTGGTCGCCGCCTCATAGATTCAGTTGCCTTCATCATCCCATAATTAAGAGGACTCGTTGATGTTCGGAAAGATCTCTGTACCTAATATTGGCGTAAACAGGTGAATTAACTAAAGGATACCATCATAGCGATGAGGACTTCCGGTACTTGTTGGGGTGCAAGTATGCAGGACGATCGTCTGCGCGAAGAAGCTCTAGATTACCATAGGCTCCCAACGCCCGGTAAACTCAGTACAAAGCCTAGCAAGCCACATTCAACCGCTCATGAATTATCTCTCGCATACTCCCCGGGCGTTGCGTATCCGTGCCTCGAAATCAGCGAGGATGAGGAGCTTGCGTTTTCGTACACCTCGAAAGGGAATCTTGTAGGCGTTATCAGCAATGGGACCGCCGTACTCGGGCTGGGCGATATCGGTGCCATAGCCGGGAAGCCTGTGATGGAAGGGAAGGGGCTCTTGTTCAAGTCGTTCGCAGACATAGATGTGTTTGACATAGAGGTCGATCGAACCTCTGTTGATGAATTCGTAGAAGCTGTGAAAGCCATAGCACCTACATTCGGCGGCATAAATCTGGAAGACATCAAGGCCCCGGAGTGCTTTGAAATCGAGCGTCGCCTAAAAGATGAATTGGATATACCTGTGATGCATGATGATCAGCATGGGACCGCTATAATAAGCGGGGCTGCCTTGATCAATGGGCTTGACATTGTTGGGAAAAATATCGATAATGTGACTGTGGTTATCTCTGGCGCCGGTGCCTCTGCCATATCCTGTGCAAGGCACTATCTCCGCCTTGGTGTCAATCGAAACAAGATTCTGATGTGTGATTCAAAGGGTCTCCTAACCAAATCAAGAGCGGTGAAAGGAGAATTGAACGAATACAAAATGGAATTTGTGAATGACAGAGAAGATTGCTCTCTCGGGGATGTCATGGTTGGAGCGGATGTGTTTCTTGGCTTATCCAAGGGAGGTGTTGTGAATGGCGACATGGTAGCTTCTATGGCTGATAAGCCCCTCATATTCGCTCTGGCCAATCCAGATCCGGAGATCCTTCCAGAAGATGTGCGTGCTGTTCGGGATGATGCGATTATAGCGACTGGGAGAAGCGATTACCCCAACCAAATCAATAATGTCCTCGGGTTTCCCTACATATTCAGAGGTGCGCTCGATGTCAGAGCAACTAGTATCACAGAGAAAATGAAGATGGCTGCCACGATGGCTCTCTCACGATTAGCAAAGGAGACTGTTCCGGATGATGTTCTGGAAGCTTATGAGGGAATCAGCATGCAATATGGGCCTGACTATCTCATCCCCAAGCCATTCGATGCTCGTGTCTTAATCTGGGAAGCCTCGGCAGTGGCTCAGGCTGCAGTAGAGGAAGGGGTTTCAAGGATTGATCCAGATTCATTTGATTTACAGAGGTACAGAGAGGAGCTTGAAAGTCGTCTTGGCCTTACCCGTTCAGTCATGCGGTCGGTCATCAACAGAGCCAAGCGCGATCTTCAGAGGATTGTTTTCTCAGAAGGTGAAGACCCCACTATAATCAAAGCAGCCTCACATTGCATACGTGAGAAAATTTGCACTCCAATATTGCTCGGTCAAGTAGAAAGGATTCACTCAGCTATTGCTGATATGGGCCTTCATTTTGAATGTGAGATTATTGATCCCAGATACGATGAGAGGCGTCGTGGCAATTATGCCGATGAACTTCATGATCTACGAGGCAGGAGGGGGATTAGCAGATTAGATGCAATTGAGCTCCTAAAACAACCCACCTGGTTTGCGCCGATGATGGTGAGGAAAGGGGATGCGGACGGATACCTGGGAGGGGTGAGTCACAATTATCCCGACATAGTCAAACCTTGCTTGAAAATTATAGGCACATCTGACGACGCTCATAGGGTCGTAGGCTCCTACATGATGACTGTTGGGGGGCAAGTCATGTTCATTGGAGACGCGACCATAAACATCAACCCTGACGCCCGGACTCTAGCTGAGATTGCTGTTAGAACGGCGAGTGTCGCAAAGCGATTCGGCGTGAAGCCAAAAGTAGCTATGCTATCGTTCTCCAATTTCGGTTCTAGCGGAGAGTTGCGAAGCACGCGCATAGAGGAGTCGATCAGAATGGCTAGAGAAATTGATCCGGACCTAATTATTGATGGCCCTATGCAAGCAGACACGGCGCTAGTTCCTGAACAGCAATCCGATTTTCCATTCATGGTATTCAAGGGTCCTGCCAATGTCCTGATATGTCCTAGCCTAGCATCTGCGAACATAGCCTACAAACTTCTACAGAGGCTCGCAGGAGCTGAGATGACTGGGCCCATATTGGACGGTCTTTCCAGACCTGCACACGTGCTTCAGCGCGGGGATAGCGTCAGGGAAGTAGTTCATATGGCTGCTATCTGCGCTGTCGATGCCCAGAGAATGACCTCTCAGAGGCTTTGATTCTCGTGGACTCTCGGAGCAGCGGCTTTGACCTCTTCATTGCATCCTTCTGCAAAGCTCTCGAAATTCTCATTAAACATCTGAACTAGCACATTGGCCACATTGTCGTAACGTTCGGTGCTGGGCCATGTAGAACGAGGCTGCAAGATCTCTGATGGAACTCCATCGCAATTAGCGGGGATCTTGAACCCAAACCTGTCATCAGTGACATAAACGACGTCATCCAGAGCGCCTGAGAGTGCGGCATTGAGTAATGCTCTAGTCCACTTAATCCTGATTCTGCTGCTTTCGCCATATCCTCCGGCGATCCAACCGGTGTTGATCAGCCAGCAGGAAGCATTGTGTTTTGCTATCTTCTTGATTAGAAGGTCGGCATACTCGCTGGGATGACGTGGCATGAATGGCGCTCCGAAGCAAGTGGAAAACGTTGCCATCGGTTCGGTGATACCTATTTCGGTCCCAGCTACCTTGGCAGTATACCCTGAAATGAAATGGTATGCTGCCTGGGCAGGGGAGAGTCTTGCAATCGGGGGAAGCACCCCGAATGCATCGCACGTAAGGAAGACTATGTTGTCCGGGTGGCCGGCTGTTGAATCATCAGTACGATTCTCGATCGATTCGATGGGATACGATGCTCTTGTGTTCTGAGTCAATGTAGAATCATAGAAATTAGGTATTCCATCCGCATCCAGTATCACGTTCTCCAAGATGGTGGACTCCATTCTTGTGGTTGCATAGATGGCTGGCTCATCCTTTTCGGACAGATTGATCATCTTTGCATAACATCCTCCTTCGAAATTGAAAACTCCGTGATCTGACCAGCCATGCTCATCATCGCCAACAAGGGCTCTTTCTGGATCGGCAGATAGGGTCGTCTTTCCAGTCCCTGAGAGGCCGAAGAAGAGGGCAGTCCCTGATTCGGATGTGTTCGAAGAGCAGTGCATGGGCAAGAGACCGCGGGCGGGAAGGATATGATTCATAATCGTAAATATTGATTTCTTAATCTCCCCTGCATATCTGGTTCCTGCGATTAGAACAATGCCCTTGGAGAATGATATCGCTACAAACACTTCAGAGTTTACACCGTCTTTCTTAGCATCTGCAAGCATAGTAGGGGCATGCAAGATGGTGAATTCAGGAGTATGTTCCGAGAGATCTGCTCGATCGGATCGAATGAACATGTTGTGCATGAATGCCGAATGCCACGCGCTCTCACTTACGAGTCGGACGGGCATGGAGTATTGAGGGTCTGCACCACAATGCATGTCTTTCACAAAGAGTGTCTCGGCTGAATTCAGATGGTTCCTGGTGGTATCGAGAAGATGGTCAAAGACAGCGGGAGATATGGGCCTGTTGACTTTGCTCCAGTGGACCTGTGACGCTAGTCCCGCTTCATTGACTATGAAACGGTCGTTGGGAGATCGTCCTGTTCGGTCACCAGTGGTAGCTAGCAAGGCACCATGTGCCGTCCTTACGGCCTCCCCCCTGTTGACTGCCAAATCCCTCAATTCATTCCCGGAAAGATTCCAATGGACCGATCCTGTAGGGTCAAGGCCATGTGTTCCAAGAGGCGTTGAATAGACAGTTGCAGATTTGGACGGCTTCTGCTCGACCATGTACTAACGAGTTGAATCCGGGATATGAACGATTGTGATGGGGTTCTTTGACGTTAAGCGTGCGAACCTTTCATGCCCATTGTTCAACAGCAGGGGCTGATGAGGAGGGATGAGGACTCCATTATCCGGAACAGGAGTTTCATGCTTGAAGGCGTCTTGGAGCTTGCTGCAGATATCGATTCTAGTACTCAAGACAACGATTCTTCAGAAAGAGTAGCAGATATCGACGAGGCGTTTGGAAGGATTCCAGAAGCTTTTGTTCCAAGTGAAGATATCAATGGATCGGATAATGGTGTTGAAACGGTTTTCCTGAGGCAGTCGGAACGTAAGATCAGTTGGGCCATGATGTCCATAATGGTGGTCGTTTACAGCGCAATGAGTCTTCTAATTGGATTGGTACTCAATCCTATGGCTGCTATTCCTCTACTATTCTTGCTAGCGTCCTTCGGACTTTTCCTCGGTGAGAGATGGATTGGCAAGAGTGAGTTGAATCTCTTGGGCGTCACATGGGTAATCATATCAATGAAGATTCTCTATGGGACAGCGCTCGAACTCAACAGGTGGGAGATGGGGGATCTTCTGCCCCTGGAGCTCTCAGGAGTAGGCATTGCACTTTGCATGCTTGTTGTATTCAATGTCGTACTTGCATATCGACACAATAGCGATGCAATTGCTGCTCAGGCCACTCTAGTTCTACTCGCCATAGGATCTACTGCAGGGTCAGTAGCCGGAGAAGACGGGGTAATTGTCATGATCTTGGTAGCTGTTCTTCTTCTCCACGGATTGGCGGTACATCGCTCATCCGGAAATCTGGCTTCACTCGGGATCGCAGCATCGAACCTATGGGTCGGCATGCATGCCATAACTGATGGATTTGAAATTGGCTCACTCACTGTAGTTTCGCTCGATCATCCGCTGAAACTCTTCATGGCAATGGTTGTGGTAAATGGTACCAATGCAATGGTCGCAACAAGATTTTCATCATCTCCAAATTGGTTCTCAAGCGCATTGGAACATAGTGGAATCGCGAAACCGGGGCTTTGGGGCATCTCAGTTATGCTGAGCATGATTGGTGCCCTGATGGTTGTCGGATCTGTTCGTGAGAATTTGGCTTTCGCTTCTGCGATAATTCTTCTTCTAGCGATTGCTTACTTTTCATCATATCTTGTTGTGAGGGGTTCTTCAAAACGTTCTGTGTGGATGATGTCTTCGATTTCTCTTTCGTTACTCATCACCACTCTTTTAGGAATAGAGAATGGCGTTTTCACTTCATCCCTTGATCCTTACTGGGCATTTTCAGCTGGTGGCGCTGTTGCACTGGTGGGGATGCTTGTAGTGCATCAAGGAAAGGTTAGCAATACTGTACTGTGGACGGGCAGCATTGGGATTTCGATACTGCTTCTCGTGCTTATCCCACTCGATGGTTCGGTCGAACATGGTCTTGCATGGGTGCTGCTAATCTTCGGAACGATGCATTCAGCAGGAGGGTGGCTCGCAATCAAAAGGGGTTCTGCGTCTCTGGCAGGAGTTGCGGCCCTTACCCCTTGGGTGTGGCCGCCGGTTCTAGTCCTGATAGATGAGGTAGGCGTCACTTTCTCATCGGCGAGAGAATTGAGCGGGGCAGCGGATGGAGCATTAGAAATCGGAGGGGAGATTTTTGTGGCATATCTTGCCGTATCCCTGATTCTGAGTGTTTTCGTATGCTCTAGATTCGGGGACTCTTCACTGAATATATCATCAGGAATTATTGGGACTTCTGAAATTTCTGCCTCGATAAAGCAATCAGGCACACTTGATCTATGGAACCTAGCTCTCTGGATACCTGTTTCCAGCACAGCACTTCTACTCTTGTCTGGACATCTGACCGATTTAGAAGCTCCACTCATTCTCATGGTCATTTCAATTGGTCATGCATGGTTCTCTTTGATTGGCATACGTCGAGATTCATCCATGTCGATTCCGATTTTTATAGGACTAGGAGGGGTATTGCTCCAGTGGATTGGTGCAGATGCGTCGATGTTGATACTGGTGATCGCAGTGGGCGTTCTCGTTCCACTTGCTCTATCTTCCTGGGAGTCGGGCAAAGACTGGATTGGGCTGTGCGTCCAGAGCGGCCCAGTACTCCTGCTGATGCCTGGCGCTTCTATGGGTTCTTACGAGACTTCTGTGGAATGGATTCCTGATCCAATTATTTGCGCATTGGTGGTGGGCATGGCAACGACTTCGGTGGGGATGTTCAGGACCGGTGTCCAGAAAAGCATACTTCCTGTTGCTACGGTGGTTATGCTCCACTCTAGTATGCTATGCGTACTAACTGTCCTAGATGGAAGGGTGGAAGGTATCGCAGTCGCCATCGTGGTGTTCGGAGTGTCCTCTATTTGGTTTGTGACGCGAGGAGAGATCTTGAGAGAGTTGAAGGCCGTCGCTGAAAGGGATCGTCGGAGGGAAGAGATCCTCTCAATTGGATCTTCAACTTCAGAACAAGACGTTCACAGACCTATTGTCGAAGCTCACAAAAATGCAGGTGCTTCAGGCCAATCTTATGTCGATGAAGTGCGTCATTTTCCAATGATTGCCATTGGTGTAATTGGTATCGTATGCGTATCATTGGTGCTTGCTTCATTCATACTGGGACCGCGTCCGATATTTGTCTTGTCAGCAGGTTCTTTCTTGGTCATCATTGTTGCTCTTGAGGGTGCGAGGATGCGCCATGTTGGAGTGGGTATGGCAAACACACTGGGTTCGGACGCAACGCATGCTGTAGCGGTTATCGGAATAGGTTGTGCCATTGTTTTCGGACACATCAATCCGAGTTCTTCGGTTAATGATCTGACAGATTTGGGCGTGGCTATACCTGTGATTCTATTGCTAGGAATTGCGACTTTTGCCAACGGGAGAAAGGGTCTCTTGGAACGAAGGTCGATGATTGACTGGATAGTATATCCTCTAACGGCCATCAGAGTCGCCGGCTTCATAATTATCGGATCGCTTCCAGCCCCTCTCAGTGTTGATCCCCTTGAAGGCGGTTTTCTAGAGTGGATCTATCCATTCATGCTTCTTGAATTCGTGCTGATTCTTGCAATAATTCTCGATGTCTTGATTGATGTGCAAAGCAAGAAGAGAGGTTCGGATATTAGTGTTAGAAGTGGATTCGGAGAGGTTATCTTTGCATTCTCGGTTATCCTTCTTTCGTGGGGTCCAGCCGGGATTCTTGCAGTCATGAGGGGGCTTTACAGTTCGGTGAAGGATAGGCGTACGAAAGAGGCGGGTGCGATTGCGCTTTTGCTACCTGTTTCCGTCGTTTCCTTAGAGCCCAGTTTGAGTTTCATCTCCTCAGTGGTTGATTCGCTGATAATTGGAGAATTATTGGTTTTCATGTTGATTCTCTTTGCAGGTATCTTCGTTGATATTGAACGATGGGTCACTCCCTCAGTTCAGAATGCACACATCCTTCTCCTTATCGTATCTCTGACAATCCTGAGGCTTGAGTTTGGCGTGATCTTGCTCATCTTGGTTTCCTTAGTGGTTTGGTCGTATGGAATTTTGAGGCTTAGAAGAGGGTTGCGCGTATTGGGCTTGGTTGATCTGGCGATCGCCTCATTCGGAGGCGTTATGCTCTGGCTCTCAGACATGTCTGCTGCTTGGCTTCTTATTCTCACCACCTCAGTGTCGATAGAATTGGCAATTATCCTTTGGTTGAGCCAGCGAGACATGGAAGTCCTGGAAATAGACTGACAATGGCCCACTATGGGCGAATGTTGATTGCAGCGACTATTGAGTCGGTGTTGTGACAGGACCCTGGATCTCGGATACCGCCGAGGAAATTGAGCATCCAATGGTGCCTCTGGGAATCAATAGAATGGCTATTCCTAGAGCAGCCATCTTGTTGTCAATGGCAATGGCTGCGATGATTCTTCTGTCGACCATCATTGTTGGATACAGCGTTTGGAAATTCACGGACATCAATCAAGATGCATTCGATGCGACGGATAGGTCGTTGATACAGGATCCTGGAAGTGATAGATGGTACTGGGAGGTTACTCTTCTGTACGACTCTTGCGCCCCCAGACTCGACGACTGGGACTGGCCGGATGTTCTTGCAGACCAGGATGACCTGTTTCTACTCCCTGGAGAAGTCCGATGCGATTGGGAGCATCAAGGACAAGGAGATAGGGCATCCTTGGTAGTGCACAATAGGGGGAATCAATCGCTTGATCTAGTCTTGGAGATAATTGGGGGTTCGGTCATATTCGCAGAGGGCGGTGAACCGGATCTAACAATCATTGACTTGGAAGGCAATGATTCCATGATCTTGGAGATGATTCTGACGGAAGACGTTACGGATCATCAAGTGCAGATTATTGTCTCGCATCTGCAAGTCATGCAAGCCCAGGTACTGCTGGATATGACTGTATTTTCCGGAGGTCAAACTAAGGATATCCATGTTGGTGATGGTGACCGAGTGGATGTCCACTACACTGTGTGGGACGCCGATACTGGGGAGGAACTTGATCAAGGAGATTTGATTGTCACTGCGGGTAATGATCCTGCATGGATTGAGGGTTTCGGGTGGTCTGCAATAGGACTCGATATAGACGGCGACAGGGGGCTTCTTCCTGGCATCGATACCGGCACGTCTCACACTACCCTGCTTCCTCCTGAGCTGGCATATGATGACGAGGGTGATGAGTTGCAGGGACGATGGCTTAGATTCGAGCTCAGTATAAATCGTGGCCCTCTAACTTAAGCAGGTTTCGAAATGAGTGATCTAGAACGCCCTCGGATAGTTAATCCTGAGATGGACGAGCTTCGATTCGATGATGATAGCGAGGTATTTCGTCGACTTTTGACACCAGAGATTATCTGCAATTTCAGAGCCTCTCAGGTGCCTTTTTCTCGCATCCCAGATGGTTTCATCTTGGATCCAGCTGCCGGTTCAGGCGGACAGCTAGCAGCATATGGCGAGAAGTTGAGGAGAGATTGCGTTGGCGTGGAGCTGTCTCCACAAAGAGCGGTGCATTGCGCGAACTCGCTCACGAGGCTTGGGCACGACAGCGCGACTCTTGCAATATGCGGTGATGGGCTTGATTCCGAAGGTGTGATGGCTCTTGTTCGAAAGAAGATTGGGGATGTGAAAGTAGCAATGTTACACGTCGATCCTGCTAGGCCCTTGGATGCACAAAATCATTCTATTTCCGAGATGGAGCCTCCTTTGAGGCCTCTACTAGAAGCATGGTCAAATTATCTGGAGGTCGGTGAATTTGGAGTCAGCCTATTGCTCGACCTCTCGCCAAGGTTGGCCTCGAAACAGCAAATAGAGGTCGAGGCCATCGTTAGAGAGTTATTTCCGGATGTGAATGTGATGTGGGAATGGCTAAGTCGCGGTGGCGGAAGGGTTGATCGCCTAACAATCCACACAGGAGGATTAGCACAGGAAGATGGTGAAGTTCGCTGTATCAGACTGCATAGAGACGGTTCATTTGATGTTCTTTCAGGGAGAATGGGGGTCAATGACATCGAATGGTTGAACATTGATCCGACCGTTGGAGAAATCTTGGCATTGATTGATCCCGTTGTAATACGGAGTGGTCTCCGGGTGGCCTATGAAATAGGTGCAGGTCAAGAGGGTGAAATCAAGTGGGTGCATGATTCAGACAGGAGGCCAATGGCGATATTGAATGAAGAATTGCAGGGTGATTGTACTTCTAGGGCATTCACATCAATACATGGCAGAGTTGAGGAGCGAATCGAAGGATCATTGAATCTGATGATGATTGATTCGTTAGCTGCTTCGGCTATGAGGTACGGTCTTTCGGGGGTTCAGATTAGATGTGCATGTGACCCAAAAATGCATACTAAAATCGTCAATAGGCTCGATTTGATCCTCGGAGATACAGAGGGTGAAAGGGGTTTCTTAGTTGATGCGCCAGATGGGAATTCACTCTTTTTATGTAAGAAAATACCATAGGTGGTGAGGCCGTTCTATTCATAAAGAGCGGTCAAGTCGCAAGGCCGCTCGAGAGGGCCACTGGGCGACCAGTGAATACGGGGGAACCGGAATATGGCAAAAATAGACGAAAGCCAACTAGGAGATGATTTCTCCTATATCATACGAATAGCAGACAGCGATATTGACGGCTTAAAGCAAGTCAAGCAAGGCCTAACTTCAATCAGAGGTATTGGGGAAAGAAGTGCTGAGCAGATTTGCAAGATAGCAGGAGTTGACGGAGGCAAGCTCTCCGGGCATCTGGAAGACAGTGAGCAAAACAAGCTTAGATCGGCGATTGATGAGTTTGCTACGATGGTCCCATGGTGGATGGTTAACAGACAGCGAGATCTGACCACCAACGAAGACGCTCATTTAGTATCCATGGATGTAAGACTAACCAAGGACGATGACGTTGCTCGTCTTGCAGCGACTAAGAGTTACAGGGGAATACGCCATCGAAGTGGGCACAAACTGAGGGGTCAGCGTCTCCGTTCTAACGGAAGGCGTGGATCGACACTCGGTGTCGAGAGGAAGAAGTGAGGTGTTGAAGAATGGGCCATCCTAAATTTGCACGTCCGAAAACCGACCGCCCGACCCATCCCTGGAAAGAGGCTCGCATAGAAGAAGAGCATCGACTCAAAGAGCAATTTGGCTTGAAGAAGGTCGGAGGAATGAGAGAGATATGGAGAGAGAAATCTGCTCTTCGCCGACATCGAAATCAAGCAATGAAATTGATTGGCAGAGTGGATTCTAGCGAAGGGCATTTCGCAAGAGAGAAGGGAGATCTATTACGCTCGCTTCACAACAAGGGGCTGCTTCATGAGGAGTCGTCTTTGGACGATGTACTTTCTATTACAGTGGAACAAATGCTTTCCAGAAGGCTTCAATCCGTTGTTTACTTCAAGGGCCTAGCCCCTTCTATACGCTCAGCTAGAACTCTGATCGTACACGGGCACATCTCTATTGGCGATCAAAGAATGACTGTCCCTGGTTACAAGATTCTCCGAAGTGAAGAAGAGCATCTCGGATATTCTCCAAGTTCGCCCTACATGGACCCACAGCATGCATTCCGAAAGGAAATGGAAGAGCGCAGAATGCCAGGGTCGACGAATGAAGAAGATGATGCAGGTAACAATGCAGAGGAAGAATTCGTTGAGCAAGTGAAGGCAGATGCTGAAAAGGCTCCTACTATCGAAGATACGATTCCTAAGGAGGGAGAATGATGGGAAGGAAAGCGGTTCTCCACATATTCACGACTTACAACAACGTGCTCATGACTGCAACCGACCTTACAGGTGCCGAAACTATCGGAAAGGTCTCTGGAGGCATGATTACCAAGAAGGGGAGCGACAAGAGCAGTCAGTTCGCCGCCATGAGGTCGGCTGAGAGGATGGCTGAACTTCTTTTTGAGAAGGAATTTGATCAAGTCATAGTGAAGTACAGGGGTGCAGGAGGCAATAGATCTCCAAACGCACCCGGTGCAACGGCCGCAATACGAGCATTGACCCGTGCGGGCGTCCAAGTGGCAAGAATCGAAGATGTGACCCCCATCCCAACAGATGGGACCAAGAAGAAGGGAGGACGACGTGGTCGTCGAGTATGAGGTGATAACATGGTATCTGTAGAAATTATTTCCGAAGAAGATGATTTGATTACTGTCCTCTTCAAGGATGCTGATCGTGCACTCTTGAACGCAGTTAGGCGGAATCTGATGGCACATATCCCGAAGATGGCTGTAGACAGCGTGAGATTCCAGATGGGGACATATGATCAATGTGTGAAATGTGGGCATCTCAATCCGGCGGGTGTCGCTAGACGCTCAGCAGGGGGAACGGGGTGTTCCAAGTGTGACACGCCTTTCGAGAAGGAAGGCGAAGACTACGTTGTATGGGAGACTAACAGCGCAATATCGGATGAGATGATAGCCCAGAGAATGGCGATGATTCCAATCCCAACAGACACAGGAAAATACTCGTTTGAGGGAGAATGTCCGGATTGCAAAGACCTGGTAGAGGAAGATAGGGGCTGCCCGACATGCAACATGATCTACACACTTCGTGCCTTTGGATCTAAGGAAGGGAGTACTGTCACCGCTGGTGATCTTGTTTTCCTAGGGGATGATTCAGGGAGCGTTCCTGAGAAGTATCGAGACATACCGATTACAAGACTCTATGAAGGTCAGATGATGGAATTTTGGGCCACTGCGAAGATGGGATATGGCAGGGACCACGCAAAATGGTCTCCTGTTTCAGGAGTAACCTTCTTCCCGCGGCAGATTGGAGTTATCAATAACGCTAAGAAAGCCAAAACTCTGTTCGACATGGGACTTAGGGTATCTAAGAAAGACTTCACAGATGGGAGGCTAGAGGATATTTCCAAGGTATTAGATCTGAAGAAAGACCTTCACAACGTTGGGTCTGGAACGGGACTGAAAGATTCTTTTTCTGACGCCATAGGACTTGAAGATGTAGTGGATGAATTCATCATGACTTTCGAAACAGATGCGTCGATGAGTCCTGCTGATGCTCTGAATGCATCCTTTGCTAAACTCTCTGAGCGTTTCAGTGCAATCAAGGACGATATTGAACACGTTCTCTGATGGGTTACCTAATGCCTTCAAGGACTGATGCCCAGTGGGGGTCGAAATGAATCTCCCGGCGATTGGGCATGCCTCCTGTGGTGGGCATGTCACGCTATTGTTCACAGTGGAAGACGATGCTCCTGAAGCGCATCTGCAAGGCAGCAGAGGTGCTGGTATTTGTCTCGACACCGGTTGTGATGTTGCAGCCAGGGGATTGACCGGCGATTGGGGCCTGGATATTCGTTTCGAAGGTCATCAAGGGAATGCCGATCTAGTTCGAGAAATTATCGAGGTCGTTGCAGAAGACTTGCCTCAGATCAAACAAAAAAACTGGACTCTGATCATTCGTAATCGCCTGCCTCCTTCACAAGGATTCGGGATGTCAGCTGCTCTGGCTGTCGCAACTTCAAGAGCTATTCAACGTGCAATGGGAGAGGAATATGAGATTTCTCTTAGACGGTCGATGTTACATGCACACGTATGTGAAAGGAGGACTTCTTCGGGATTGGGGGATGTATTAGGAATTTCAGCGGGAGGTGTTGAGATACGAACTTCGCCTGGATCTCCGTTCTCAGGGAGTGGCCTGCAAAGTGGGCCAGGAGTCTCGAGGGGTTGGTCCGACTCAATGGAAGTGATTCTCATATGGCCCGACAAGGAAGGTCACCATACAAGCGAGTACATCAATGACCCTCTTTGGAAAAAGAGCATCACTCAATCTGGGGATAGATTACTCTCTACGCTTGAAGGAAAATGGGGAGAAGACTCCTGGAATGATTTGATATCATGTGCGCGGTCATTCGTGAAAGAAAGTGGTCTTTTGAATGACAGTAGCAGAATGGACCTGCTCAATATGGTTGAAGATTCAATCACAAAGAGTGGTGAAGACGCAGTGGCCTCGCTATGTCTGTTGGGCAGAAGCATAATCGTGACAAAGAAGAAGTTGGGAAGTGAAGTTGACTTTGAGGCCTTGATCGTCGAGATTCGTAAGACGGGACTTGAATGCGTGAAGGTGGGAATAAGCGATGCAGGATCGCATCTATGATCTGTTATTCTCGTGAAAGGTATCCAAATCAGAAAGATCCAGGGGCGAGGAGTCGAGGAGGACTGCTCCTTCCAGGCCAAGAGCTTCGCAAAAGCCATGCCTATACACGATAGCGCCTTGACCATATTCGGAAACATAACGGTCAACCTGCTTCTGAGTTTTCTTTCGGGGGAACTTCAATGCAGCACCAAAGAAATGCTTAGCATCTATCCATGCACATGGAACCCCATTTATTCTAACGTCGTCGAGAAGAAGGAGGTCTGGCGTAATGATTGCTCTTCCCTCGCTTCTCTTCTGCTCTACCTCAAGATCTTCTTGCTTTCTGAAACGGACGCCGATGGAGGAGAAGTATGAACACAGAATGTGCTCGAAAACCTCAGCCGCTGTCTGCGTCTCGGATTGATTCACTGAACTAACACGGTCCGCTTCCTCTGCGAGTTGGAATTGTTCGAAATCACGTTCTTTGAGTCTGGATTTTGGAGATTTTAGAGATTCTTTGATCTTATTCTTCGACCATCCGCGTCCGGTAAGGATAGCTCGGAATGTATTGACAGGGGGCGCGTCAAAGCGCTTGGATAGAGAAAGTACAGAATCCCCACTTTCGTATCTTCTTCGAAGTTCGTTGGAACGACGCATCAAACGTCCATGCGAATAGACGCTTTTCTCTTGATTCAACGCGGCTCTGAGTGAAAGAGCCTGCTCTAGGGTGATGTCTAAATCGGAAATCTGTTTTGAAATTTCATCAACCCTCTCTTGGGGAAGGAATCCGAATTCTCCTGGGCGGCTGACGATATCGCCTGTCTTTTTCTGAACTGCCTTGGCCACTGCATTGACGGGCCAATCAATCTCTATCTTCTGAGGAGGTGGATCGATACTCTCCGGAATACCCATCGGGGAGGGGGAAATTTCGAATCTCTCAAGTGCTCTCCGGACCGCTTCAGAGTTCTGTTGACCTTTGGCCTTAGCCTTACTTGGTCCTCTCTGAGAGCGGCTTTGCCTCCGTGGCCCGCCGTCTTTCTTATCGCTCAACGTTCATCCGTGTGGCCACCCTGACATGAACCCAGCGTACGATACGGATCATTGTATGACGCGAAATCTTCGTTTCGCATAGGCATCATAAACAATATCGCGAATGAATCTAGGAACAAGAAGACCGACTGAGGCCATAGGCCATGGAAACCTTAGTTGTCTGACGATCTGAAGTGCTGCGGTTGATTTCGCTGTCCACTTCCCTTCATCATCAACGAAAAAGACCGAATCGATACCACTCAATTCACCTGGACGCTGTTCAATGATAGCCTTTCCCTCAGGAGTTTCCTGACCTAGGATTGAAAGAGTGCCCTTGGAACGTTTCTCAATGAATCGTGCCCATGCAGAGCAAGACTCGCAGAAATCATCGTAGAGCACGATTGCCATTCCACTAACCTCACAAAAAAGCGATACCGGGTTCAAGGGGTTGTGCAAACTTCGCTTTGCCGCCGGCATCTTCCCCAGTGCCTGCCTCGTAGACTTCTATGCTCTCTATCCCAAGAGTAGCGGCTATGAACTTCGATCTCGTCTCAAGAATTGCTCTCTCATTGACTCCATTCCTAATCAGTGCAGTCTCTTCAACAGTCCAAGTCTGCACTTTTCCACGTCTCTTCTTTGAACCCGTGGTGATCGCTGACCATGTCTGAATGACCGCTCCCTTGTCGTTTGAATTGACAAATGACCGATGACTCTTGATGAATGACATCCCTTCTCTGATGAAATCAAAATTTGAAGCTTTAAGTTCGATGGCTTCTTTTGCGAGATTTTTAGACCACTCAGGCGCCGTCTGTATGACAATTCGATCAATCGGTTTCTCAGAATGCTTCTGAGCGAGGGGTAGTAGGTTTCTTGCCGTGTCGATAACGGATCGAAGATATGCCTCTTCAGCGAGTATCACAGAATCGTTCTCATGAATTTTGTCTTGACTGAGCACGGTGTTGGCGAGCATCGACTTGCCGCCTATCTTGATCCAGAGTTCTTCGGCGATATGTGGGGTAGCAGGCGCTATCATGTGCGCCCACTTTGATAAATATTCAATCGCAGAATCTCTATCTTGGCCACCTCTCCTGATATACCACTGCCAGTCAGACAGCATCTCGAAATGACTGATCATTACGCCTTCTCTCAGACTTACTTCCTGCATGCAATCGATCCATCGAGCTAGATTCGCCCGTCCTCTTGCCTTGAGCCATTCATCAATCTGATTCTGATCACTATTCATTTCGGATACAGATGAGAATGCATCTATTATTGAGAGAATGTGCCTATGATTGGACTCTATGGCCGCGTCTGACCACTCCATTCCTGCCTCAGGATTGGCGCCGAACAAGATGAACAGACGAACTGTATCGGCGCCAAACCTCTCGACCATGTCTCCCGGGCTGACGGTGTTTCCAAGTGACTTGCTCATCTTGGCGGACCTCGAGCCTAACATAGCGTCGCAAGTTGGGCACCCTTTCCCTTCGAGGTCGACATGAAACTCTGTATTGCAATCGGAGCAATATGGCGCGGGTGCATTCAGCATACCCTGGCACACGAGACGTCCGAATGGCTCACCTACCAAGTTCATGCCCATGTCCCTAGTGGCCTTGGTGAAGAATCGGGCATAGAGCAGGTGCATCACCGCATGTTCGATGCCACCGATGTAGAGATCTACTCCCCCCTCCATCCAATAGTCGACGACCTCTCTGGAGAATGGTGATTCGCTGTTATTGGCGTCGCAGAATCTCATGAAATACCACGATGAGTCGTAGAATGTATCCATCGTATCTGTTTCTCGCGATGCTGCGCCATCGCAGGAGGGGCAGACGACAGTGGTAAATCCATCATGACTTGCGAGAGGGTTGCCACTCTGGTCTTCTGTGAAAGTCACATCTAATGGCAGCGCCACAGGGAGGTCCTTGCGCGGCACCTGTACGATGCCGCATGAATCACAGTGTATCATGGGAATCGGGGTGCCCCAGAAACGCTGTCTGCTCAACAGCCAGTCTCTGAGACGGTACTGGGTCGTGCCTATTCCTGAGTTCTCGGACTCGAGTGCCGCGATAACAGCTGATTTGGCATCATCTCCAGATAGGCCGTTGAATTCTGGGCGGGTAGAGTTGACCATCGGGCCATAGTCGGTGAATGCTTCCTCGAGGGGTCGGTTTGGATCATCATTAGGATTCTCTACCAAGACTCTTCTGATTTCAAGATCGTATGTCTTGGCGAAATCGAAGTCTCTCTGATCGTGGCCCGGTACTGCCATCACGGCTCCTGTCCCGTATCCTGCGACTACGAAATTACCAGCATATACCGGGATTCGATCGCCACTCATTGGATTGATGGCGTGCTGGCCGAGGAATACCCCCTTCTTCTCCTTCAAGAGATTGATTCGCTCGAATTCGGAAAGCCTCGCACACTCATCTCTTAGATCTCTCCAACCCGCCTCCCATTCAGTGCCTTTGCACAGATCCTCGCATAGAGGGTGCTCGGGTGAAAGCGTAAGAAATGTGACTCCGAATATCGTATCTGGACGTGTTGTGAAACAGGATATTTCGGCATCGTATTTCTCGATCTTGAATTTGATCTCCGATCCTCTGGAACGGCCTATCCAGTTCCTCTGCATCGCCTTTACGTTCTCAGGGAATTCTACCTCATCCAATGAGTCCAGTAATTCATCGGAGTACTCGGTCATCTTGAGGAACCACTGGGCCATATCGCGTTGTACCACATCGAGCCCGCATCGCCAACAACGGTTGTTCTTCACCTGCTCGTTGGCTAGCACGGTATCGCAGTCTACGCACCAGTTGACAGGTGCTGAACGACGCTCGACGAGCCCGCGGTCATACAGGTCCAGGAACATCTCCTGGTTCCACCGGTAGTAGTCGACGTCTGAAGTTGCTAAACGGCGTCTCCAGTCGTATGAGTATCCCATTCGACGCTGGTCTGCCTGTATGCTTGAGATGTTGCGATCGGTGACTGTTGCTGGATGCCCTCGCTCCTTTTTGGCGGCGTTCTCTGCTGGCATGCCGAACGAATCGTAACCCATCGGATAGAGCACGTTCTTGCCCATAAGGCGATGGAATCTGGCCATTGCATCGCCAATCGAGTAGTTACGGACATGGCCCATGTGCATGTGGCCAGAGGGATAAGGGAACATCTCGAGACAGTAGAACTTGGGCTTGGACAGATCTACATCGGCATGGAAGGCATTTGTACGCTCCCACTCGTCCTGCCAACGAAGCTCGATTTCGGCGTGATCGTACCTCATGTTGGTGGCCCTCTGACTCCGCGGTCGCAGGTCACCTCTTTGAGGTGCCGTAGGTACGAAGCGTTCATGCTAGGGGAAGGCGAGTTCGACAAGAGGGTGTCCGAAGACGGGATTGAGGTATGGGTCACCATGATGGGGCCGTACCTGAATATGAATACGGCATTTATCGATCGTACAGCAGGGATAGTGGCGATAGTGGATCCCTTTGACGCGTCCGAATGGGGCTCTGCCCTATCGAAGGAAGGGCTCAGCCCCACGCATCTTCTCTACACGCACACTCACCGGGACCATGCTGCCGGATACCCAGGGATGATCGCGCTGTATCCCGAGTTGGAGGTATGGGGCCATGTGGACGCCCGTGTGCCCGGCCTGCTCGGCCACACGGTCTTCAGCGAGGTATCATTCACGAACGAGTGGCGTCATGACCCTGGCGAGAGCGTGGAATGGGCCGCTGGCGATATTCGGCTCTCCGTAACCCACACACCCGGCCATGCTCCCGGACATGTTACCCTTCACGGGCACGATGTGTTCCATGCGGGTGATCTGCTGTTCACGAACGGGATGGGGCGAGTTGACCTGCCCGGATCGGACCCGACGGCCCAATGGAACAGCATCAGGAGAGGTAAGGAGATCCTCAGGGCGCTACCTGGGGAATGGAGGATGATACCTGGCCACCGCTACGACTGGGTGGATGGGAGCACTCCTGACTGGGTGAGCGTCGCTGATGCCCTAGAGCACAACTACGCCCTAAACTCACCAGGTCTGGATTAATCATTCGGACTTGCTGACCTTGACGGCATTGGGGCCCTTCGGACCCTCTGCGACCTCGAACTCGACAGCGTCGCCGTCGCGTATCTGGCCGTCTACCTCGGATATGTGCACGAAGAGGTCTTCTGCCCCTTCACGCTCGATAAATCCGAACCCTTTCTTTTGATTAAACCACTTGACTGTTCCTTGAGCCATGAGGGGGGGCGGAAACTTCTACTTATTCATATCATCCATACCTTGGCTCATTAAACAAGCCAGTACATAAGTTTCTGATCAAGCCAGATCACTATTGGTAACATCCGCGTACTGGTATATGATGGAGAAGTAGAATTGGTGCAGGCGTCGAGATCCGAGGAGGGTTTGAAGCCTGAGTGGCTGCTGGCCGGTTATGCGCAGGGCGGTGGCAGGTCTGGTCCTCGCTATCCTCGCATGCAACGCATTGGCGGGATGCTTCGGGGACGAAGATCCGTCTAGTGAGGTCGAAGGCGGGGACGTTTCGGGGGACCCCTCGATCCCGTATACCGAAGATGGCATCTTCACATGCACCGATCATGACAACCTCACAAGATGCTGGCAGACCCACGTCCCTGAGGACCTCGATCCCGAGGTGGCCGTCCCACTGATCATCGACATGCACGGGTACGCCTCCGATTCCACGATCCACAGAGACCTCTCCTCGTTCGATGACATCGCAAACGAGGATGGAGCGATCGTGGTCTATCCGGACGGTGTGTCGGGAAAGCGGATGGAATGGGAGATGGAGGAGAATCGGGCCTGGAACGCTGGGTGGTGCTGCGCGCACTCGGCCCTCGACGACATAGATGATATCGGGTTCATCGAGAAGGTGGTCAACCTCTCCATAGAGATGCACAACGTGGATGCAGACCGGATCTACGCCTCCGGGTGGTCGAACGGATGCGCGATGGCGCAGAGGCTGGCCATGGAGTCTAGCCAAGTCTTCGCCGCTGTTGGGTGCATGGCGTTCTACCTCATCACGGATCATGTGGTCGATTACGCACCGATCCCCGTCATGGAGGTTCACGGGTTTCTCGATCAGGTCGTTCTCTACGAGACCACTGCGTTTAGTATCCCCTTCAACGAGGAGATGTGGACCAACCCGGAGGCGTATGACACCGGAGCGATCGAGAACATGTACGAGTGGGGGACCCACAATGGATGCTCCGGTCCAGTGGAGACCTTCGAGCTGAATGCCCTATATTCCATCCAGGGCTTCGATAACTGTGAGAGCAATGCTTCAGTTCGTCTGATGACAATATATGCAGCGCAGCACAACCCGTACTCGAATGACGTCGATGACGGGACGGCGCTTGGCGAGATATTCATCGGCACACAAGGCCTGGTGGAGTCCAGCCATCTGGTCTGGGACTTCATGAGTCAATACTCAAAAAGCTCAGAAACAGAAAGTGGCTTCCTAGCATAAATCGATATGATGCCGATCATAGGAGGGATTCATGCCAAAGCTAGAGATTGGGTCTCCAGCCCCAGAGATAAGTCTGCCAGCCATAGATGGGACAATCTTCGACATGTCGTCGATGAAGGGGAAAAGGGTGATATTCACCTTCTTCAGATTCTCTTCTTGCCCATTCTGCAACATGCGAGTTGACGAGTTGGCAAAGCGATGGGCTGAGTTCGAAGAGGGTACGGTGATGGTGGGTGTTTTTGATGCTCAGATCGACGAGTTGACGAAAAGAATGGGGAAGCGAGGTATTCCTTTCACGGTAGTTGCTGATGAAACCTACCAGCATTTCAATAAGAACGGCGTGGAGAAATCCTTCATACGTTTCATGTGGGGCGCAATGCGTTCTCCACTGACCATGTTGAGGGCCACAATGAAGGGATACGTCCCAATGACCCTCTCCATATCCAAAATGTCCACGCTTCCAGCTGACATACTAGTCGATGAGCACGGTAAGATCATTGAAGCTCATTACTGCAAGGACACTGTTGACCACCTGCCTATCGACAGACTCATCGAATTCTCGAAAGGGAATTGATCTCAATCGGGTCTTGTCTTTACTCTGGTAAACACGTACCAGACTCCGATGATGCCAGCAGCGAGAATGGATACGGCCCCATATCCCGGATCAGCGCCATTCCACGACGAAGGGTCGAGCGGCGTTCCACTCCCCCTTGTCGAAACGGCCCATACCCCGTAAGTGGAGAGGATGGTCATGAGTGAAATCATGATTGAGATTCCATATTTTGCATGTCTTGGGATCGTTTTTCCCGATGCATAGTAGTCAAATATTGCAGAACCGAAAAACCGATTTGTAAGAGTCCAGCGGAAGAGGCGTCTACTGGACATGGAAAAGAGGAAAGCAGCAGGTACTGCCCACGATACTGTCGGCCACCCCGGTATCCATATCCCTGCTATAGCGAATATGACGAACATGCTCCCCAGACCAATGTACAGCTTGCTTTTGAGAGATGAGTTCTCAACAGCATATCTGTCAACTATCTCATCGACAGACCCGAGGCGTTCCATGGTACCTCGAAGAGCGACCGGAACATAAAAGTCGAGTTTTGGCCCACGATTCTTAGAGGGTTACGTTTCCCATCGGCCATGAGTCGTGGGTTCGTACCGCCTCGGGCTTCTACTTCTGAAGATCCTTTGCTCGTAGTCGTACTGATATCCGGTTCAGGTTCAGGGCTCGCGGCTTTGCTGGAGCATCAGCAGAGTGCGGGCTGCATGCACAGAACGGTCATGGTGATCAGCGACAAGCCGGAAGCGGGGGGCTTAGCACATGCGAAACGCTATGCTGTTCCCCACATGTCAATACCTCTCTCTGAGGAGCTTTCTGGGTTGGAGAGGCGAATAGAGCAAGAGTCTCGGGTTCTAGATGCTATAGTGAAATCAGAGGCCGAGCTGGTGGTTCTGTCGGGGTACATGAGAATCTTGACGTCTGACTTCGTATCTCGGTGGAAAGGGCGTTTGATCAATATACACCCCTCCTTGCTGCCTCTGTTTCCAGGGGCCCACGCGCACCGAGACGTTCTGAATGCCGGGGAAGATAATTCGGGATGTACTGTACATCTGGTCGACGAGGGCGTCGACACAGGGCCGATACTAGCTCAGCAGATTGTGCCCATTCGCAAGGGTGACACAGTGGATTCCTTGGGTGCGCGGGTCAGGAAGGCAGAACACGCCCTATATCCCGATGTTCTAGATCGGTTCTGCAGTGACCCCCTATCTTTTGAGATCGGATGGAGCGTTGAGGTTGGTTAGCTCTGATTCAGGCCATGGGACAATGACAGAGTTGAGGCTTTTGAGTTGGTCTCTGAGAGGACCCTCATACGGATTGACGCTCTCGAGTACAGAGGGGGATCTCACCAAAGAGTGGAGCGGGTGGAGTCGTTGATCTGCGGGGATGGCGACTTCAGTGTCTCCATGTAGGGCTTTTTGCAGTGCAGGGTATATACTGTGATCGAGCCATGGAGAATCGACTGCTGATAGTTGCAGGGGTTGTGAGTGGTCGAAATTCGATCTCCTCGCTCCAGAGACGAGGGCTTCGATCAAGCCCTGATGAGGAATTGGATCGAGCAGCCACTCGATATTGTCGAAAAATCCGTCCATTGCATTCTTTTGGGATTTCTTCTGTTCCTCATCGGCAGCGAGTATCACGATTCTGGAGTGACCTGCTTGGAGGAGTCTTTCTATTGTGATTGTGAGTAATGTCCGGCCTTTGAGGACGAGTGTCGACTTGTCCTGACCCATCCTTGTCGAACGCCCACCGGCGAGTACCATTGCTTGCATACAATCACCGCAATTCATCGAGGCGTCTTATGGAATGCAGCATCTCATCGATTAGATCCTTGGCACGTGACATCAAAACCATTCTATCTCGGCGTCCATTGGTCTGCTCGAGCCAGTGCATAATTTGCGCTATGTCTCTCGCGTCCTTCTCTATTGTCCACTCTAGAACCTCCTCTGCAATCGGGTCGTCAGAGGGGAGGAGCCTTCCAGACACTGAACCCCGTAGCGTAGGCTGGTGATTAGAGTTAATCTATCTCCAGGATCCTCGCCCTTATTCTCCGGGTGAGTTCTGATACATCCAATTCATCCATCTTACGGAGAGTTTCACATTCTTCCTCAGTGGGTATTCTACCTTTGATCATGGAGGCATGTATGCACAACAGGGCTAGTGTCGGCAATACGCCGTTCGATTGAAGCCATCCACTCATTTGATTTTCAGAAGGAGGCTGTCGACCAGATCTTAGTATCTCTTCGACGCATAACAGCAAACCCTCGACTGGTTCATGTGGCATTAATGAATCTGCGAGTAGTTTCCAAGGACTTGTTCCTACACGTGCATGATCGATGTTGGCCAAGAGCAGTGCACACATTGCGATGTCTTCGCGCCCGTGTCTCGCCCATAACGGCCGTATCAGCGCTGCGAGGTTGTTAGGTGCGTCTGAATTTCTCGTGATTAGCCATGAGGCTATGCGCCTCATCGCATCGTCTGGTGTACCAAGAAAAAACGAGTATCCGCCATCGCGGGAGAGTCTGTCTGTACTTGATTTCATTATCAACGCAGGCACGTTGTAGGTGTACGCTTCCCTGAGAATCGCAGGGAGGGCGCGGACAGAGCGGCTCTTTCGAATCGAGACATTCCCTAAAAAATCGTCAAGGTCCATTTGAACCTCATCTCCTAATTCTGAAATTCTGAAGGGGATTGGAGATGAGTTCTATCGCGTCATCTATCTTTGTTCTGAGTTGTGCTGCAACATTGCGGTGCACCACTTGCTCTAGATGCCTGTCAACGCTGCGGACGAGTTCTCGATGCTCGGGTTCAGTGATGTCGAAAGCAGTCCGAAGATAAGCAAGTAGAAGCGCTGTCTGAGGGGATGGTTCAGGCATTGTGCAGTAGGCCTCGAGTATCTGTCCGTAAACAAGGAGGGCTTCTGACCTTGCCATCTCACGTCCGTCCGCACTATCTCTGGATTCGACTATGTCATCATAAAGTTGTACGGGTATGCCCTCATCTAATCTCAGAGCATGTGAAAGTCGGGCTAGTATCCTCATCTCCTGATCGTCTAAATGGCCGTCTTGAAGCGCTACAGTTGTGGCGCCTTTGAAAACGGCATTCGTGTCGAGGGGTGTATCGCTCACAGTTGCAAATTTGAGGCTTTAGATATGGAGTTCACCCTGTTTCGAGCATCTATTTGGAATTGGTTTTGCGTCTGTATGCCTCTACGGAGTGTTCAAATGTAGCCGTCATTACGACAGGGTGAACAGTTCACCTGTCCCACTCGCGGGTGCCTAGCACCCATCCTTGCCGAATACGGCGGCGAAAGGCCGCGAAACCCCGCTTGGGGAGATGGTGTATGTTCGGAGGAAAGAATATGTCAAACAAAGAAGGAAAATATGTCATACATGCAACTATACGGACAGATGGTACTGTCCAGAGGAAGGACGTCGTCGGAGCGATATTCGGTCAGACGGAAGGACTTCTGGGCGAGGATCTGCAGCTAAGAGCTCTCCAGAGGAATGGTAGGATCGGGCACGTAGATGTGCACCTAAATCAACGAAAAGGGAGCGTTAACGGGGAAATCACACTGACCACGTCAATGGACCAGGTTTCCACCTCGGTTATCGGTGCGGCTCTAGAGACAATAGACAGAATTGGGCCTTGCAAGGCTTCAATTCGCGTACAGGGAATAGAGAACGTGGTCTCGGCCAAGAGAGATGTTGTGATTGATCGTGCAAAGAGCCTGCTGATGGACCTCATCGGCTCTGGGGCTGATGAATCGAAGAACATTCTCGAAGAAGTCAGGTCCGTATTGACCGTAGATACAGAAATCAGTATTAGCGGGATGACTGCGGGGCCCAATGTAAAGAAGTCCGATGGGATAATTATCGTTGAAGGTCGTAATGACGTTCGGAATCTTCTGAAGTATGGCATCAAGAACTCTATCGCCATGATGGGTGCTGGTGTACCAGATGAACTTGTAGATCTCGCATCGAAGAAGAAGAACGTCACAGCGTTCCTGGATGGGGATAGGGGTGGAAGCCTCCTCCTGATGGAGCTGTCTGGGTCTCTTGAGAAATCGCTCACCCATGTAGCGTTTGCACCCAAGAGCCTCGAGGTCGAGCATCTCGAAGGGAAGACCATTACAAAATGTCTGAATCAGAAAGAGGCCGCTTCGAAAGTGGTGCAGAGAGTCAAGAAGCAGATGGAGAAAGACGACAATGCTGTTGTTGGCGTCCAGAAGGCAGATGTCCAGGCTCCCGAAATCATGTCTGAATGGGGTCAACATCTAGACGGTTTGAAGACCAACAATGCAGTAATAATACTCGAAGATGGATCAGCTACTGATCCTGTTGGTGCTGGCAAACTTGAAGCAGCTCTCGACGGGATTGAGAATGCTCAGGGATTGGTCTTTGCAGGAAAGATGAGCGATCGTATCTTCGATCTTGCCAGCAAAGGTGGCATCGAGAACGTTCTTGCAAGCTCTGTCTCGGGTACTGCTCGTAAAGGGACTGTTTCAGCATACACGCCTTCCGATCTTTGACCGCTGTGAGTAAACAGGCGCTGAACCAGCGTCTTGCTCCCTTGCGGGATAGAAGGCATCAAAGCCTCAGCGAACGCGATGGGGTTTGTGGTTGAGACGACGCAGGTCGTGATTGGGGTCTATGGATTCCTAATTGTTGCATATGTCTCTGCATTTCTTCGTCAGAAATCCGCTAGGAAAAAGGCTGCAGCCATGAGGGATGAGTTAGACAGTATGGCATCTGCGTTCAACGAAGTCCATCGTGAGTTGTCGACCATGAATGACGGGATTGACTCAATTCTCGAAGAAGGTGGCCCAGTACACGACCGTTTGGCTGCACATACTGCATTAGAGTCTGCAGAGAGGATTATTCGAAGACAGGATAATCTGAGCGTAGGGAGCCTGTGTGAAATTATGACGCATCCTGCTAGACTACTAGCACGTGCGATGGAACACCATGAATCTGAGGCAGAGGGTTCGCTGATTGGAATGGGGACTTTGACCCATAGGCTCGCCGGCATTCTTGACGTTTCAGGTATCAGACCTGATGATTTAGGTCTCAATTCTTCTGAATTCGAACGTCTTGGTTGTCTTTTCGAGGAGCATGGTGGCCTAGACAATGCGAGAGATGCATACGAGGCTTCTCTCAGAGAAGGGCACAGATACGATGGTATGTCGGGGTTACTCAGAGTACTTCGCTCGATGGGATCGGGTTCTGATCTTGTTGAGGCTCTGGAAAGTCACATCGTTGCGGAGCCTGATGAAATTGCTGCCTTGGTGGAGCAACTATCTTTGTTGCCAGAAAGCGATGCAAGAAGCAGACGGAACAAGAAAAGATTGTCGTCACTGGGATGGGATGGAGAGACTGAAATCGAGTTAATTGGTTCATTAGATGGCCTAAGAGCGCGTGCTACGGGTCCATCAATGGCGGAGGTTTCCCCATCAGTGAAAATTAGTAGAGCTGCATCAAGGATAGAGAATGGCAAGCCGGACGAAGGGCTTGAGATTCTCGACATGCTTTCGATGGAAGATAGAATCTCTCCCGGAGTTCTCTTCTTACGTGCTAAAGCGTCTCATATGAAGGGAGATCATGAATTGGCTTTGAAACTGGTAAGAAGGTCGAATGTCGATTCAGATGATGCTATTTTGCTGGAGGTTTCCGCGATGGTTTCCATGGGGGAGGCAGAATCTGCATTGAATCGTCTTACGAATCGGGTTTACAGCGACGGGTGTACGGCTGCTATTTGTGAGGCATCTGCAAAGCTGGCGATTGCCATGGACCTTCCAGAAGTAGCGTGGCGGGTCCTTGGTGAGTGTGAGGAGGATGCTCGGACTATTGGGGTGCTGGATGCTCGCGCTATGGCACTGATTCACAAAGCAGACAAACAGCGAAATCAGAGTGGATCGGTTTTAGCCAGTATTGTATCCGACCTGGAGGAATGTGGGCGGAAAATGGTTGGGATGGACCGTGAAGATCATCGCGGATGGCTTACAGCATCCATAGCCCAGCGTATGAACAGTAATCTCGAAGATGCTGAGACATGCATTGTTCGTGCACGCAGGATTGCTGATAGGGAGCCCCGGGTTCTCATTGAAGAAGCACGTGTGAGAATTGATCGAATGGAATTTGGAGAGGCAAGGTCCGTATTGATAGAATGCGATAAGCTTCGTGCAGATAAAGTCGAGATTGGATTCTTGAATGGTCTATCATATGCAAGAGAAGGGCGCATAGAGGACGCTGAGAGAAGATTTGCATCCGTTCTAGAGTTGGATCCTTCACATGTAAGCGCCCGGCTTAATCTCGCATCAGTATACTTGTCTCGAAATCAGTACAGTGAGGCTGCGAATCATGCTATGATAGTTGTGGATTCTTACCCTGAAAACCCCTCTGCTATGCGTCGTGCAAGCGAGGCGATGATTGGTCTCTCGGAGTGGTCCAAGGCAATCGAATTGCTTGAGAGTTCACTTTCAATCGATCATGGACACGTGGCATCGATGACAAGGCTTTCTTCTTGTCTACTCAGGACAGGCAGAGGGGCGCAGGCAGAAGAAATGCTGAACGAGGCAATTAGGATTGATCCGAGTCAGAGCGGTCCCTGGAGTTGCAGAGGGTCCCTGTATCTAGAGTTCAATCGTATAGCAGAAGCGACATCGGATCTTGAGAAAGCATGGGAATGCGATCCTCGTCGTTCTGATGTGCTGATGATGCTTGCTGAGCTAGAAGAACGAACTGGTGATTTCCGAGCTGCTTCGATAAGATGGAGGCAAGTACTCGATCTAGACCCCACGGACCAGCATGCAAGATCTAGATTAGAGATTGTAAGGGGCAGAACCCCAGAAGAGGCGGAAAGGATTCATCTTAGGTGATTCATAGCGTATGCCATGTCGACTGACCACGGGACCGAACCCGGAGCTCTTGCACCCATATTCAGATTGCCGAATGCCAATGCCTCAGTAGGTGAATCCGAGATTGATCTTGAGAGCATGCTAAAGGGTGCGGGGGGGATTGTGATGTTCACATGCAATCATTGTCCATATGTCGTAGCCTCGGAAGAAAGGATTGAGATTGTGGCATCGTTTGCTGCCAAATCTGGTCTAGGATTTGTTGGAATCAATTCGAATGACCCGGTGAGATACGTTTCGGACAATTGGGAACATATGGTTAAACGTGCCTCGGAGGGTATGTCATATCCATACCTTCACGACTCGACACAAAATGTTGCAATGGCCTACGGAGCAGAAAGAACTCCGGAATTCTACTTGATATCGAGCACTAGGGAGATAGTGTATAGGGGGCGTCTAGATGACTCTCCGAGGGATCCTTCATCTTCAACGACCACCGATCTAATGGATGCTGTCGAAGAATATCTTGAGGGTAAGGCGATTACGAATAAGCGAACTGAGAGTATCGGATGCTCAGTAAAATGGAAGGAGTAGGTAAATCTTGAAGATGGGCCTACCGGCAAAGATATTCGTCACTCTGATACGACTGTCTCCTGCTAGCATCCAGAACAGGATGTGGAAATGGTGGTATCAAAAAATGGCTAAGACGAACGATGATTCACGTTTCCGATTCATGAATTACGGTTTTGAAGATGGGAGCAGCCCGGATCTTCATCCATCTGACGAAGTTAATCGGCTATTCATTCAGCTCTATTCCATGAATCTTAGAGGTACTGAAATTGAGGGACGAGATGTCCTTGAAGTGGGATCTGGACGAGGTGGGGGGGCCAGTTGGGTCGCTAGATCACTAAAGCCGAGAAGCGTTGTAGGTGTTGATTTTTCATCTGAAGCGGTAAATTTGTGCAGTCAATGGTATGCAGATCAGGATAATCTGAGTTTCGTGGAGGGAAATGCGGAAAACCTGCCTTTCGATGACGAGTCATTCGACTTGGTTTACAATGTCGAGTCCTCGCACTGCTACGGAGATATGGGTGCTTTCATTGAGCAAGTTCACAGAGTGCTTCGAAAAGGAGGTATGTTCTGCTGGACGGATCTTCGTGATACTGAAACCATGTCTCTTCTCCCTGGGATGTTCGAATCACGAGGATTTGAGATTGTTGAGTCAGCGATAGTGGTGGATGAGGTCCTAAGAGCACTCGATGAAATCAATGAGGCTAAGATCGAACAGATAACCAAGCAGGTCCCCAAGTCCATAAGAAAGAGCGTGGAAACTTTCGCGGGGGTCAAAGGGACCCCAGTGTACGAAGGATTCGTGAATGGCTCGATGACGTATCACAGACACATGATGAAGAAAATAGATGTCAATCTTAGCTCAGACGGCGGTAAAGAAAACGCGCGCATGAAGATTCGGTGATTCAAAGGTCGTCTTACTGGTGTCTCCACTTTAGGAATCTTCACAGCATTGCACCCCGGCCGGATGCCGTGAAGGGACTGATCACGGACATCCATGCTCGATCTATACTAGACTCTCGCGGGCGCCCGACAGTCGAAGTCGAATGTTTCGTAGATGGGTCTTTCATGTCGAGGACGGCTGTGCCATCAGGTGCCAGTACAGGTTCGTACGAAGCTGTTGAGTTAAGAGATGGCGGGGATTTATGGAATGGCTCAGGTGTCGAAAGGGCCGTGAAAAACGTAAACACGGTGATCAGAGAGATTCTTATCGGGTGCGATGTTTCAGATCAAGAGGCAATTGATGAATTATTGATTGAAACGGATGGATCGAAGAATAAATCAATCATGGGTGCTAATGCGATTCTTGGCTGTTCAATGGCAGCATTCAGGGCGTCTTCACTAGTCAAGGGTGTGCCTCTGTGGCGAAATCTACCGGGTACTTGGCCAGACCCTAGTTTACCAGTACCTCTGATGAACATCTTGAATGGCGGCGCTCATGCCTCAACTAATGTTGATGTGCAGGAATTCATGGTCGTCCCCTATGGATTCTCTGACTTTGGTTCAGCTCTTCGCGCTGGAACAGAAACATACCATGCTCTAAAGAAAACTCTCGGCGAAAGAGGCCTTCTTGGAGGGATTGGCGATGAGGGGGGTTTCGCACCATCCCTTGAGAAAAATGAAGATGGATTGAGGCTCTTGGTAGAAGCCATTGAACGAGCTGGTTACTCTTCAGAGACTCAGATGGGTATTGCCTTGGATGTAGCAGCCTCTGAATTCTACAAATCGGGCAAGTATTCATTCGACGGCAAGGAGATTGATGGCATGGATCTATCGGCCATCTACTCGTCCTGGGTAGACAGATATCCGATTGTATCAATCGAAGATCCATTTGACGAAGACGATTGGTCTTCTTGGATATCTTTCACAGAAAGGGGCCATGATATCAGAATAATAGGAGATGATTTGTACGTCACCAACCCTGTAAGGTTGCAGAAGGGAATTGACGAGGGTGCTTCAAATTCGATATTGATAAAACCGAATCAGATAGGAACTGTGACTGAAACTCTGAAGGTCATGGGGATCGCAAATCAGGAAGGCTTCGACTGCATAGTCTCTCATCGCTCGGGAGAAACATCGGACAGCACGATCTCCGACATAGCTGTTGGAACGGGGTGTGGGTGGATCAAAACCGGCGCCCCAGCGAGATCGGATCGGACTTCTAAGTACAACCAACTACTCAGAATATCTGAAGCCGGGCTCCCGTATTCAGGATGGAATTGAATGCTCTTTAGCTCTCCATAATCGCTTCAAGTATGAGTGGAAGAACTATTGATGCATCGGACTCTATAACAAATGTAGGGGTTTCTAAACTCAACTTCCCCCAACTAATCTTCTCATTTGGTGGGGCTCCTGAATACCCGCCATACGATGGCCTTGACTCGGATATCTGAGCGAACCAGGACCAGAGATTGACATCGATGCCAACGTCTTGTCTGAGCATTGGAACCACACAGATTGGAAAGTCGCCCGATATGCCTCCGCCCACTTGAAGAAGTCCTGTTGGAGAGTCATCTTCACGATACCAATCCGCCAGAGCTTGCATTGCATGAAGTCCACTCAATACGATATCTTGGGAAGACAGCGTGAGGTCTATGACACGTGCAACTAGAATGTTACCGAGAGTGGAGTCTTCCCACCCAGGAGTGAATATCGGAAGATTTGCATCTGCGGCGGCCATCAACCATGATTCGCTTGGATCGCCGTCGAAAACAAGGTCCCCATGCAGAAGTAGATCGTAGATATACTCGTGAGGGAATCTTCTGTCGCCAGCCGCTTCAGCATCTTTCCATAGCTCTAACATTTGTTTTTCGACATATCTTATCGCCTCTTGTTCAGGAATTGCCACATCTGTTACACGATTCAATCCCCTTTCATGCAGATCCAAGTCGTCTGAAGCAGAGAAATCCCTCCAATTGGGTATTCTCTCATAATCTGATCTTGCTATCAAATTGAACAGGTCTTCCTCGAGATTCGCACCAGTGCAGCATATCGCATGTACTTTCTGCGATCGTATCGCAGGTGCCAGAGTTTTGCCAATCTGGGCAGTCGACATCGCGCCTGCAAGGGTAATCATCAGTCGGCCATCATTATCGAGAAATGTTCTGATTGATTCGATACAATCAGATAGTGCCCCGGCATTGAAATGCCTGTAATTCCTCTGAATGAAATCTCTTACAGACATCTGAATCCCTCATCAATTCGAGTCTTCTTCTTCCTCAGTACTGGTTCCTGGGTATATGAATCGATTTACTGTATCTCTTCTCATTTGGATGATGTTTGGACTGGATAAAGTCAGACTCTCATGGATGATATCCACGATATTCTCAGGATCGTGATCGCCACATGTGAAAGCATCTATCGCCAGCCATCCACGATCCGAATAGCAGTGCGCTGAGACGTGGCTTTCGTCGATTAGTACGACTGCTGCGAAACCAGGGGGAGAGTGTTCCCCATCAAAAATCTCCACATGTGAATGGACCTCTCTTATTCCACACTTTTTCACAGCATTCTGAAGGGTTTTAAGGATCCATCGGCCATCTTTGGAGCTTTGGTCTGGTTGGAATCCCACATAGTCCACATACACATGCTTGCCGTGCGCCCTATTCATCTGAGACCCTCTATTTTCACTCTAAAAATCGCTATTTTGAACATGTAAATAATATGGTGATTTTGCTTCATCAGATCCATCTATACAGAGCATGTGCGGGGCTTTCATCAAGGCACATTTTGCAATTGATTTCATTGTCTTGCTGATGAAGTTAACAGACTCTATTTCCGTTATGTCAAACCACCCAAAATCTGATATTTCTTCATTATCGATGGTTACGTCAGTTGTTCTCGGATGGATCGAGTATGCGATAAAGAGTGCGGGCATGCCTGATCTAATTGCCTCACGCACGGCGATTATTCCTTTGATGTCACCGTCTACCCCGGTTTCTTCTTTCAATTCTCTGAGAGCCGATTGCATGGGATATTCATCAGAGTTTGCGTATCCTTTAGGCGCCCCCCATAACCCTGCATGTTTACCTGTAGCTTCCTTTACAAGGAGGATCTTGTCGTCGTTTACAACGCATGCAGCCACACCCAGGTCGCAGGATATGGAATGTGCTCTGAGGATGGTGGTTGGCTGTTCAGGCGTCATGCAAAAGCCAACCCCTGATTCTACTTATTCCTTCTTTGATATCGGCTTCAGGGGCTGCATAAGATATTCTTACGAATCCTTCGCCCCCCGTGATGAGGGATGCTGGGATTAATTGCACTCCAGCATCAAGTGCGCCATCTGCAAATTCTATGTCTGTCATCCCAGTTTCAGTAACGTCTACGAAGAGGTAGAATGCTCCCTCCGGATCTACTATTCTCAGCCCGGGTATGTCCGACAGGCCGTCAATCATCAGGTCTCTTCTTTTCCTATATGCCTCAGAAAATTCCTCAACCTCGTCATCGCAATCCAACGCAACCCTGGCGGCTTCCATCATGAATGTGGGGATATGTGATGCAGAATTGGCCTGGCATTTCAAGGCAGCCTTGACTACGGGATTTGGTCCAGCCAAGAATCCAACACGCATCCCCGTCATTGCCCACGTCTTTGACCATCCACTGATTACAATCGTTCGTTCGGCGCCCCCCTCTACTGTTGCTGGAGAGACGTGTTCGACACCATTCCATATGAGTCTGGAATATATTTCATCTGAAATAATCCAAAGATCGTTTTCTACCGCTATCTCAACAATCTCCTCTATCTCTTCCCTGGAATAGACCGCACCAGTCGGGTTGCAGGGCGAGTTGATCATGATGGTCCGCGTTCGCTCAGTTATCGCGGATCGTATGGCTTCCATGTCAGGGTGGAAATTAGTCCTATGAACGGGCACATTTACCGGAACGGCGCCTATGAACGAAATCATCGGCTCATAAGATGCCCAAGATGGTGAAAGCAGAATTGCCTCGTCCCCCTGGTTGAGGGTAATCATATACGCATACAGTAGAGCTTGCTTGGCTCCGGGAGTGATGAGTACGTTCTCACCGGAAGTTGCTATACCGCTGGTTCTCATGAGATGTTTAGCGACGGCTTCGCAAAGTTCGGGAGATCCTTGGCCTCTGGTATACTTGGTTCGACCGGCTTCCAAACCCTGTATAGCGGCCTCTATTATCGGATGAGGTGTTGGAAATCCTGGTTCCCCTACTGTCCAACGTATCACACCATCAGGAGGAGGTTGGAGGTATGGTGCAAATCCGACCCCGAGGCCTTCGAATCGGGTCGCGGTGCGTGGCATAACTAGCGGTTGTGCTTGGCGTCCATGAAGGTATTCTAGGGTAGGTGCGTGATTTCCAACTCGGGAAGTGTTGAAATCGGAATCTTTCGTGGCCGGTATGCTGCACGAGTGGCAGAGTAGCTATGCAACGGACTGCAGATCCGTGTACCCGGGTGCAAATCCCGGCTCGTGCTCCACAATTTACCCCATTATTGCATTCAACGTAAACAACAGAACCGTGGTATGTAAGGAGATGATTTCAGATGAGCGCGACTTTTCATTTTGCAATTCCCGCTGGAGATTTACCCATAACTGAAAAGTTCTATGTTGAGGTTCTGGGATGTGCCACGGGAAATCGAGAAGCCGGTCGCTGGGTGGATATCGATTTCTGGGGAAACGAGCTGACTCTCCACCAAAGTAACGAGGTGTTGCCTTCGGTGAAGCATGATGTGGATATGGGTAAAGTGGAGGTTCCACATTTCGGGGTCCATCTGAATGAAGAGGATTTTCAGAGGATTAAAATTCGAATTGGAAACTCGGGGTTTGATTATCTCCAAAAGCCATATCGTCGTTTCATCGGCACAGAGTTCGAGCAAGAGACTTTTTTCATCGAAGATCCTAATGGTAATATTCTAGAGTTGAAAACTTTGATTGATCCTGACAAAATATTTGGAACCGAGTGACTTCATTTTAGGTGCTTCTTCTCTAACTTTTCAACTATCTAGGCGCGCATATGTCGCTTGAGCAACTGCAACTTTACGACCATTTGAATCTAGTAGGTCTGCTTCCGCTACACAGAGGCGTCTGCCTGATCGTATCACCCTAGCATGGCACACGGCATCCGTCAGACAGGGCCTCAGGAATCTGATATTGAAATCGGTTGTCGCTACCTGCTCTTCTGCCCCTATCTCCGTGAGTATTGCCCAGCAGGTTACTGAATCTGCTATCGTAGCGAGGATGCCGCCGTGCATTGTCTGGTATATGCCGTCCCATTCAGCTCTTCGCGGGACCTTTGCGTCGCATTCCCCTTGATCTAGACGCAATATCTCGAGACTCAGGGTATGCATCATCGGCACCGAATTCACTCTGTCCATCATCGCCTCAATAATCTCCTTGCTCAGTGTTGTTGTTTCTACCATGGTGCATTCCCTCCCTCTATCCCATCTCAACTTTATCTGGATTCCAATGCATTTCATAATGCATTCCAATACGCTCAATCTCGAAAAGTTCGGATGTGATTTTGAATCCTTTGCGTTGATACATGGTCATTGCCTTTATTCGAGCATTGCACCATATTCCCGTATTCGATTTAGCAGCATAATCTTGTAACATCCCGACGAGGCTGGAGCCAATTCCTCTGTTCCTATAGCTGGGATCGACGGCCATGCCTCTTATCCTTAGGTTGGCTTCACTCTTAGGGTCGTATTGTAGCGTTGCGCAACCAATCATTTTGCTACCATCAAATGCTCCGACGAATTTCGTTCTAATGTCCTCGTCTATGCCTGGGTACCTCGCAGTCTCACGGGGCATCCCCTCCCTCAAGACTCTGAATCTGAGGTCGAGGTGTTCGGTATCGAGTTTTCCGATCCAGCGGTACACCACGCTCATGCTTTGTCATTCGGACTCATTCATATCAGACATGCGGGTAACTGCTTTAGTCAGTGCAACTGTTTCCCGACTCTCGCCGATGGTATTGAGGAAGAACCAGCCAATGTTTAGCAATGCAGTAGCCATCACGAGGCCGCATCCAAATCCAATCACCATATTCCCCTCAGAGACTCTCAAACCAACGACTAGGCTTAGAATCATGACTAGAACGAACCATGCTCTGGATGCCTCACTAGGCGTTTTTCGGCCTTTATGGTCATGGAGAGGTGCCAGCAGGTCGGGCATACCTAGGAATAGACATATGCCCGTATGAATGCCCGTTAAGCGCCTGAACCCGTGGAATCATGAGGTAGACCGACAATCGGAGGTCATGGAGGAGGATGCCCCTTGGGTCGGCATGGGTGTTTTTGGGTTAGTTTTCATGGTCGATGTGCTCATCATCGGATGGGCTCCCGATGGGCCTTGGGATGATGATTCGTTCTCCCTCGGGGTTCTGGGCATGATTGGAGTCGCTGCACTCTATCTTAGTTGGTATCGTTGGAGATTCAAGCAGAAGGGGGTTGTTCCGTGGTTAAGACTGTGGAAGGATGCAAGGACAAGTGGGGTGAATGTAACAATTATTGGAGTCGTGGTGATGCTGTCTACGTGGTCTCTTTACGCCTCTAGCTCCCTTCCCCCTGCAGGAGGCCTAATTCTGAATTTGATTGGTGCATTGATGGTCTTACAGGGGGCCTATGCTATACTCAGTTCAGGATATCTTAGTGATTAGTAGAGTAGAATCTGCTGTTGAATTTGGGGTCGAAGACCGTTGCAATAGAATATGGCCGGATGATAATATGTGGTCGATGGAGGAGAGACTGGAGGGCCCTCCAGCGGATCAAACACGGATTAGTCATCCCAATCCAGTTCCCCGTATCTGGATGTAGAGTCGGATCTCGATGGATCTTAGGAGGTGTTTATGATTATCTTAGGCCTGGTTTCCAGAATTGAAGAGGTTCTGGATTTCTCCCTTCCATTGCCCTGTATGCCAGATGATCTGCACGTTCGTTCCAGCGGTGTCCCCGATGTGCCCTGATATGCTCGATAGAAAGAGGCCTGGCAGATTCGCATTCGATCCATAACTCCCTCACTCTGTGTGCGATTTCTTTGTTGGTCTTGGGCTTCCACGCCCCTGTAGCCAAGTTGGATGCGTATGATGAGTCGGACCTTATTCTCGCAGGGCTATCTTCCCCGTTTATCAGGAGCCATCTGAGTGCATGGGCAATCGCAGAGAGTTCGGCGGTGTTGTTCGAGCCGACGGAGGCGCCGATGTACCCGGGGGCGGCTGGATCGGTGACTACCCTCCCGCTGGTCTCTTCCCTGACCTCTCCCTGACCACGCCCGGTGCCGGAATCTCCGGATACGATACAGACGCCCCAACCCGCTATCGTATCCTTCGTTACATTCCTGTTATCTCCGCATGACCCATCCACATACAGGTGGATTAGAGACATGCATCAATCACCGATTAGGGACCTGTATTCCTGAGCGTTCAGAACTTTGGAAGACTCTTCCGATTCAAGTCTTATTTTGCATATCCAGCCATTCCCGTACGGATCTTCGTTAATGGCCTCAGGGGTTGTTTCGAGTTCTTCGTTTACTTCCACCACTTCTCCTGAGATTGGAGCGTATATTTCAGATACGGATTTCACCGACTCCACGCTTGCGAAGGCTTCCATGGATCTGACCTGGTCACCAACCACCGGTAATTCAACCCAGACGACATCCGTCAGAGCATCCTGAGCGTAATCAGTGATTCCTATCGTGGCCACTCCGTCGGAGACCCTCATCCATTCATGCTCTTCGGTATAGCTCAGATCCTCCGGGATAGAAGACATCGGACCCCTACGGGAGCAGGAGGGGAGTCAAGTTTTCGCTTACTTACTCAGATTCTTCTGTTTCGAGGCCTACCTCTAATTTGGCCCATGCGTCTGACATTCTTTCAATGTCATCGGAATCGATTCTCTCAGCCTCTAGACGATTCCACATAGCTACTTCAGATTCATTCGAGAAGATTGATTGTAGCTGTTTCTGGAAAGGGACTGGAGTTGCGACTCTCAAGGCCCAGTAGAAATACATCGATAAGATAGCGGAGGATATCAGGATGGCGACAACCGGCAAATCAGAGGCACAATTTGATTCGCAGCGAGCGGTTGAGAGAAATCCACTCCGAAGGCCAAGTGCAAGTATGAGAAGAAGCGATGCAGAGAAGCCGAAGAAAATACGAGAGGCTCGATCTGCAGGCGTGTCCATGTGGCTATCAAGATGAGTGCTGGGTTCTCAAGCAATAAGTCAGTAGGTCTCACGGACCAGCTTGTGCACCTTGTATGGCAAGAGCGCACGATTGACAGGTGTGACTTCGAGGATTCTAGCATCGTCTCTTCTGCGAATGTCTTGAAGAAGGGGGTGTCTAGATTTCTTATGCAGTGTCAAGACGGTTGGCATATCGAATTCCAGAGCGGCGCGGACTGCCTCAACGAAGGCCTCGGACTCAACGGAGAACTTCCCGATCTCATCGATGACCAGCATCTCGCATGACTCGACCGTTCGCTCGATCGCAGGGACGGCGACTTTGTCGAGTCCGGTGGGGTCTATTCCCATTCCAAGGATTGTATGCCTAGAGTCGATGTCCTTGTGTGCTATCACAGCCCTGTCTCCGGTGATTATGTCGACGCATTCGAAGCCGACTCTGACTCCATCCTCAAGAATAGGCTCTGTCCTCATGCCTCCGATGATCGGACGGCCCTGAGAGCGTTCATTTCGTGTTCTTCGTTCCTCGGTTCTCTCGCTGATCATCATCTCAACGACTTTCTCTAGAACGGCGGACTTGCCCGATTTTGGCAATCCTGTGATGCCTATTTTTGGATGAATTCCCATCTATTGAATCTCCTCACAACTCGGCTACGCTGAACAGTATGTCTCCAGTTAGAGAGGATATAGGAATTAACATCTTTCATCAACTCTGATACTACGGATTCCGGAATATGCTCCATAAACTCAATTTCTCGAACGATTCAACGGACATCGTT
>VMHT01134736.1_pt1 | contig 50849 bp, 38 predicted proteins | sample 4693611 | NCBI WGS metagenome assembly VMHT01 (sample SAMN12280063, study PRJNA550983) | marine metagenome | isolation source: seawater sampled from same location over 5 years 0.02-0.2 micron viral filtrate | place: USA: collected off the coast of southern California halfway between the port... ... | reverse complement strand
GGCATCTTTAAATATATTACTTAATAGCTCGTCTTCTTCGGCTTCTGCTTTTGCTTTTGCTGCTTCTGCTTTTGCTGCTTCTGCTTTTGCTGCTTCTGCTTTTGCTTTTGCTGCTTCTGCTTTTGCTGCTTCTGCTTTTGCTGCTTCTGCCTTTGCCTTCGCCTTTGCCTTTTTCTTGCGCAATTTTTTTTTCCGATTTTTTGCTGTTTTTTTTCCTGCTTCTACTTTTGCTGCTTCTGCTTTTGCTGCTTCTTCTTTTTCTTCTGCTGCTTTTTTTGCTGCTACTTTTGCGGCTCTTTTTTTACGCAACCGTTCCGCCACCCTTTGCCCTTTCGCTTTATTATTTTCAGCATTACTTAATTCGGCGTGAGCCGTTTTTTCGTCTCTTGTACCCACACCAGCATTTAATTTATCTATATAATCTCTATCTTCTGTAGTTCTTATTGTTAAACTACTCATATATATTAACTAAACAAAATTAAATACTAATTAATAGATTAAAGTACATGGTCGCAATAACGAGTTTATTTATTTTCTTTTTAGGATTAGGATTTTGTGTATTATTATTTGGTAGAGTTTGTTATGAGGGAGATTATGATGATTATGACTAAATTATTTCGCACGCGCCCTCATTTTTCTTCTTTTTCGTTGTAATCTTCTTGTTCGTTTTTTCTTCCACTTCCACCGCATCTTAGCAGTAGATTTCTTAAAAGGACAACCGTGACCCATTATATAAAATTGATTTAAAATTATATTTATATTATTTACTTATAAACTATGGAAAATCCAAACTTCATAATTATTGACGGAAGTTATTTTGTCTTCTTTCGTTATTACGCACTACTAAGCTGGTTCAAGTTAGCAAAGAAAGATGAAGAAATGGATGACCCTTTTAAAAATGAAACATTTGTAGAAAAATTTAGGTCCACCTTTATTAGTAAAATGAAGGAAATACCTAAAAAGTTGAAAATGAAAAATGCTATTGTTTTAGCTTGTAGAGATTGTCCTCGTAAAACAATATGGCGTATGAAACACATGCCTTCTTATAAAGCTAACAGAGTATATGACGATAGCTTTATGGGAGGTCCTTTCTTTAAATTGGCTTATAAAGAAGAATTGTTTATTAAAGGCGGTGCTAACATGATGTTTAAATATCCAGAATTAGAAGCAGATGATTGTGCTGCTATTTTAACAAAAGACATAGTAAAGAAATATCCTAATGCTAATGTAAAAATTATAACTAGTGATATGGATTATTTACAACTAGCGCGTGAAAATGTCGAATTATACGATTTAAAATATAGAAAGCTTACAGAACGCAAATCTAGTTTTAATAATGCTGAAAAGGATTTATTTGTTAAGATACTTACGGGAGATAAGAGCGATAATATAACTGGTGTATTTAAAAAGTGTGGACCTAAAACAGCTTGTAAATATTTCGACGATAGAGAGTTATTTAAGGAAAAATTAGAAACAACGGAAGGTTCAAAAGAAAAATACGAATTAAATAGAAAAATAATTGATTTCAATTATATTCCATTGGAGTTGATTCAAGGATTTAAGGATAAATATGGAATAGTTTAATTATGAATATTACAAAATTTTTTTCTGGGTCCACAAGTTTCAAATAGACAAATAGGTAATTTTGAAGAGTAAAATGTTGCGATTCCATCTACAGTCCAACTAACTTGAAGTGTGAATATTTCTACTCCATTTATCCATGCCTTTTGAACTGCTTTTCTATAAATTGGATCAATTAATGAAGGTTGAAATTGTTTTACATCTGTTCGTTGTATAACAAAACATAATATACATCTCATATTTGGTTCTTTATGTTTTATTTGCTCTAATTCTTGGACGTGTTTTAAAGCTCTTGGACTAACAGTATCTTTCAACTTCTTTCTATAACCATCTGGAAAATATGATATTTTAGTATCATATTCTCTATTAGTGTAATTTTTTTTCTTTCTTTCCTTCGCATAAATATCATCGTAATCTGCTAATGGAACAGCCTTTACTTCTAGTATAAATGACCTATCATCTTTATCAACGCCTATAAAATCAAAACGCGAATTTAAAATTTTCTTTTCACGTCCTAATTTTTTGATATATTTTAAATTATGAAAACAATTATTTAATAAAGCATTTTTTACTAATGTTTCACTAAGTTTTGGATTAATACCTATATATTGAATATTATTTTTTTCTTTTTCATCAAATATAGCCAACTGAACTCTAAAATTAGTCTTTGTTTTTTCTGTCTTTTCCATTAATACTTGAGCGCCTTTATCTGCTAGACCACAACATCCTAGAGATGGTGTATGTGCTAGAAATTCTATATCTTGAATAGTTACGTCAGCAACATATGGAGTTTTAATATGTGCCGAAGGTCTTTTAACAATAACTCCTTTGTGAAGTTCTTGAATTGTAAATAATATCATTGTTTTTATTTATAATTCAAAAAAAATTTATTATTCAATTTTATCAATTACTTAGCGATAATTCTGGGAGCAATATTCATTGTAATTAACTCTTGAAACAATAATTTACAAGCATATGGAAGTTGAATTCTATTAAACCTAGTTCTATTATTACATGTTTTACACACATGGATCTTCTTTTCCGGATTAAATACAGCAATAAGACCACAGCTTTTACATGTATGAACTTCAAAAGTATCAGATGAATGATAAATTCTATCTTTAGTAAATCTACTAGCACCGTGTGATATCATACAATCTCTTTCCATTTCTCCAAATCTCAACCCACCATCTCTTGCTCTACCTTCAGCTGGTTGTCTTGTTAATACAACCATAGGTCCAAAACTTCTACTATGTGCTTTATCATTAACCATATGCTTAAGGCGTTGATAAAATACCGGGCCAAAGAATACATCTGCTTCGACTTGTTCTCCAGTCATTCCATTATATAATACTTCATTACCATTTTTTTCCATTCCTAAGTTAGACATTAAATCTCTAATTTTTGTAATAGGCTGTTCGCCAAAACTGGTTCCATCACCGAATACACCAAGTTGAAGTAGAACTTTACCAAGTAAAGTTTCTTTTAATTGTGCGATAGTCATTCTGGAAGGAATAGCGTGGGGATTGATAATAATATCAGGTTTAGTCCCATCCGCTAAGAAAGGCATATTTTCTTCTGGTAAAATAAGACCTATAGTTCCTTTCTGCCCGTGTCTTGAACTGAATTTATCACCAATTACGGGAACTCTATAAGTTCTAGTTTTTACTTTACAGAATGTATAACCATCACCATTTCTGTGCATATAATTTTTATCAATATATGTATCTTCGTGTGTTCTAAATACTTTACTTTGGTCACTATATTTAATAACCTTAGTATGGTCGTTTCTATTTTCTCTGATAGGAACTACTTTTCCAATAATAATATCTCCGTTTTCTACTAGAGTATTTTCAGGAATAACCCCTTTTTCATTTAATTTATTATAATTAGCGAATTTCATTCCCTTGGTTTTTGTTCTATCAGCTTTACATCTTATCTCCTCGTCTCCTTGGATTTTTTTATCTTCATCTTTTTCAGTATGATAAATTGTAGCACTAAAAAGCCCTCTATCTAATGAATTTTTATTAAATAATATACTATCTTCCTGATTAAATCCAGAATAAGTCATAATAGCAACTTTTACCATACATCCTGAAGGAATTTTGTGAAGTTTTAAAATATTCATAATACGTGTATCAACAAGTGGTCGCATAGTATAAGTTTGAACATAAGCTGTTTTATCCATTCTATGTTGAAAATTAGTTGCATATGTTCCCATTGCCTGTTTTCCCATAGCACATTGATAAGTGTTTCTTGGCGATTGATTATGTTCGGGAAAAGGGATACAACTTGCTAATATACCAAATATAGTTGATGGATGAATCTCTCTATGAGTATATTTGTAATGTTTCTTTTTTTCGTTATGGAAATCTTTAGTATTAATAGCAATTAGGGAATAATTTTGTTCATCGGGGTCAATGTATTCAATAATGGATTCATTAATTTCGTGGTCAACTAACAAATCGTCCCAGTTGATTTCTTTTTTAACAATTCTATCTCTAATTTTTGGAGTAATTAATAACTTTTTATCTTTAATTTTATATACAGGTCTTGTAACACGACCGGCAGAATTATTAACATAAATATTACCTTCTTTATAGTCAAATACAATACTTGTATAAATATTAATAATGCCCTTGTATTTCATATTTTTCATATAATTAAAATATTCAACTGGATCATCGACAACACCTACCCAGGCACCATTAATAATAATTTTAACACGGTTAAATAATTCTTCCGGTTCAAATTGGTCAATGGTTTTAATAAATTTCTTACTAACATCGTATATAGGAGAACTTAAACTTGCTATTGTAATATGAGCCATATAGCATATATTTTTTACTACACCAACACTTTGCCCTTCAGGAGTTTCAGCAGCACATACAAATCCCCATTGTGTATTATGTAATTTTCTGGGTGGAATTAATTTCCCACTTTTATCAATCGGTGTATTAATTCTTCTTAAATGACTTAGACTAGAAATATAAGTAAGTCTACTCAATACTTGCGCTACACCAACTTTATTAGAATTTGTATTTTTAATACCAAAATCACCAGTAGCTAATGCCCTTTTAATACCATTCTCAATAGTAGTAGATTTTACAATTTTATAAATATTTGTATGATTAATAATACCCTTGTAATTTTCTGTAGATTTCCAAGAACCGCTATTAATTTCTCGGATAGTCTGCTTTTGCATATCTTTTACCAATTTATTGAAATAATTTCTAAACAAATTATTTAATAATGTTCCAGTCAAATCAATTCGTTTGTTCTTATACGAATCCCTGTCGTCTACATTTCTCCAGTTAAATTTTGTTCTTAGTAGTTTATTGGTCATATATCCCATAAAATATATTTTCTCTTTAATATTACGGCAATGCGGATACAAGTCTTTATTTAAAACATTTTGAGTAAATTCCTTCTTTTTCTGCTTACCTTCTTCTTCACCCATATTAATTGGTGTAAACATAGCATTATTTACAATAAATTGTAATGCCGTTTCCTGTGTATTATATTTTTCAGCATCAACAATACTAGCTTTTAAAGCAAATAACATTTGTTCCATATTTTTTTTTTTGATATCTAAAATAATATATCTACATATATCTTTATCTGAAATAATTCCCAATGCTCTAAATGCTATAAATAGCGGGATAGGATTTTTAATTCTTGGAATTTGAATATATATAGAGTGTCCAGATCCATTATTTCTTGTAGCAATAGTAATATTAATTTGTTTGGGAGAAATACATTTATCATCCGGGATGGATTTAATTTCGGCCAACCAAGACCATTTATTGTTGTTTTTCTTAACATTAAAACACATTATATTATTTTCAGCAGCTCTTTCTTGTCCTAGACAAGTTTTTTCAGATCCATTAATAATAAAGTATCCTCCGCCATCAAAACTACATTCTCCGGTTATCTTGGGATCCAAATGATTATATTGTTTTAAAACACAAATAGAAGACTTCAACATAATGGGAATTTTTCCAATATGAATTTTTGGAAGTTTCTCATATAAAGTTTCAATATTTTCCAATTTATCTCCGCTTCTTTTTATAATTTGTATGTTTATATCCAACGTCATCGCAGAAGAATATGTGAAATTTCTCAATCGTGCTTCTTGTGGAAACATAATCTTAGTTGCTCCATTATTTTCATGAATTTGTGGTCGATAAATTTGGAAGTTTGAAAATGTAATGATAATTTCAAGGGAATATAATCCTGTCTCTTCATCTTTATCATGTTCTGAATGTATAGTAACAGGATTAAACATTTCAATAGTCTTTTTAATTTGATTATTAACTAAATGATCATAAGATTCTATTTGGTGTCTAACCATACGCTCCAAATGTTTATTCTTAAAATAAGATTCAATTACTTTCCAATCCATTTGAGTATCATTATTGACTGTTATTCCTTTTTGAGACATCTTTCTATTTACTTCCATTATCTATTAAATTAATAATATCAATTTTATGTCTAAGTAGTTTTTAAATATTAATTAATATATATATATATAATGTCTGATGATGAAAACAATAATAATAACAAGGATGATGAGACTATAAATAATAAAAACCCTTTAATTACAAGAAAAATAACCGATATAAGCCTAAATAAATTTTTTTTACCACCTATAGACTGTTCAAATAATAGACTTTTCAGAACTTGGAAGATTAATCCTGTATTAAATCGTAATTTATTATTACTAGATACTTGTAAGGAGAAAAACTTTAAACTATCAAAAATAAGAAAAGAAATAATAAATAAAAAAAAGTTAAATACAAATACTAATGTTAATTATAATATGACTATTGATAAAGTAATTAATAATATAAAACAAAGACGCGACAAAAACAACAGGGAAAAAATGAATAATTATAGAAATTTTATTAAAGAATTGGATGAAAAGGCAAAAAAAGAAAAAATGTTATTATTGGAAGATAAAAATAAAGAAGATAGAAATAAAGAAAAATTAAATGATATTTTAGAAATATTAAATAAAAAAGTTGGAGAATTGGAAAAGCACAATTCATTATTTAATAGTAAAGATGATATAGATTTATTTCCTATAGGCAGACATAGACGAAGAAATAGTATATATATTCCTTCTTCTAATATAGTTCATCCCGAAAGACCTATTGAAATAAAAAAGACAAAGGTAAATATTGAAGTTGAAATAGAAAGTTTAGAAGATTTATTAAAATTAATTAGCGATTATCCATTGAAATATGACGTAGAATATAATATTAATATGAAATCAATTCACGATATTAAAGAACCTTTAACAGATTTAAAAAACATGATTGGAATGAATAAACTTAAAAATAACATTGTAGACCAAATTTTGTATTTTGTTCAGAATTTACACAAAGGAACTGATAAAAATCATCACGATTTTATGCATACTGTTATTTACGGACCACCTGGAACAGGTAAAACCGAAACTGCTAAGATAATGGGATCTATTTTTTCTAATTTAGGTATATTAAAAAAAAAGACATTTAGAAAGGCAACCCGTGCGGATTTAATAGCTGGATACTTAGGTCAAACAGCAATCAAAACAAGAGATATGATTAAAGAATGTATAGGAGGTGTATTGTTTATCGACGAGGCATATGCTTTAGGAAATCCTGAAAAAAGAGATTCGTTCGCAAAAGAGTGCATTGATACGTTATGTGAAGGGTTAAGTGACCATAAAGAAGAAATTATGGTAATTATAGCAGGATACGAAGAAGAATTAAAAAATTGTTTTTTTTCTTATAATCAAGGGTTAGATTCTAGATTTACTTGGCGATTTAGTACAGACGATTATAGTTATAAAGAATTATTTCTAATTTTCAAAAAAAAAGTAAATGATATTGGATGGTCTTTGAATAAAAAAGTAAAAGATATTTGGTTTGAAGATAAAATGGATTATTTCAAATTTTATGGTAGAGATATTGAAACACTTTTAGCAAAAATTAAAATAGCTCACGGACGTAGAGTTTTTTGTTTATCAGAAGATAAAAAGAAAAATATTAATTTAAAAGATATGAAAAAAGGCTTTGATATGTTCTTGGACAATAACGAAGTGAAAAATAGAAAGGATGATACAACCAAAAATTTATTACAACATATTTACATTTAAAATCCATATTAAATTTTCTGTAAAATATAATATGAGTAAGAAATCTATTTCGATCAATCCAAATTTTTTAAAAATTGGAAAAAGCTAAAAAAAAAAAGAGAAGAAAAGGAGAAAAGAACGGCCAATTAATACTCTGAAACCCAATAATGTAAAAAAAAAACTTATCGAAAAAATTAAGGCCCATCAAAAAAAAGAAAAAGAAAAAGAAATAATAGAAGATGAAAAACAAGACAGCGAATTTCAAGATAGTTTTAAGGATACATTGAATTATTTACAAGAATTGGACAAAAAAGTAAAGAAAAAAAAGAAAAAGAAACGAGATAAAACTATGAAAAGAAGAAATTCTATTCCAATAAATACATCATCGTCTTTGGAAAATACTCCAAGTGGTTTTCAACAACCAGCCCCTCCTCCATATGGTTGTTTAAAAAACGGAACAAAACCGACGTTTAGACAATATAATAAAACATTAAAAAGAGATAAACCGGAAAAATCAACAATACCAATTCATACGTCAAATAATTTTGACCAAAAAGATATTTCGTTTATGAATGAACCTGTTATTAATTTAGGTAGTATTTCTTTTGATAAAAATATAGATTTTGATAATCGTAAGGAAAAATTAGAAAATCTAAAACATATGATGAAAAAAGAAAAACCTAAAACAAGAACAATTAAAACTAGAAGAATTCGAAGAAAAATTACCCTGGGAAAAGTAAGAAATAAAGTAGGTGTTTTGGTAAAAAGTAAACAAACTAGAAAAATTATTAAAACAGAGGTAAGTGTTTTAAAAAAGAAACCCATACAGGAAATTAAAAGTTATTTAAAAAAGCATAATTTAATTAAAATAGGAAGTACCGCACCTGATTATATTTTTAGAACTATGTATGAAAATGCTTATCTAAGTGGAGATATAACTAATAAAAATGATGAAATATTATTACATAATTGGTCTAAAGAAATACCCGCTTAATGAAATATATTATGAGTGATTTTTTCCATAAACCGTGTTGTGAATGTAATTTGGATTATATAATGGCATGGATTTTCTTTGTATTGTCTAATGCTTTTCTAGGGTATATTGTATGGGTTAATCCCATCGGAATAGATTATACACCAAATGTAAAATCTATTAAATTTATTTTGTCTTGTGCTTATTTTTTTTTAGTTTCTCTTATTACACGATGTTTTTGTAAAAGCAATAAAAAGTATTTTGACCTTCAAAACACACCACAATATGGAGCTATTTAATATATTAATAAAATCAATTTAAAAATCAAGTGCCTTTATTAAATATACAAGATGCCTCGAAAAAAGAAAGTATCAACCAAAACAATCGGTGAAAAAATAAAAGAGAAAAATAAAAAGGAAGACACCCGTATGATAGCACAATATTTCAAGGAAATGATAAAATATGTAGGAAAATATGGAAAAAAAACTATACTACTTTGGCAAAGTGGGACTTTTTATGAAATTTATACCATTAAAGACCCAGATACAGATGAATATTTATTATCTGAATTTGATGAATATATTAAACTTACACACATGAATGTTGCTAATAAGCATATCCAATATGAATATAATGGTAAAAATTGCGGTGTCTATATGGCAGGATTTAATAATTTTGATTATTTGCTTGAAAAATGGGTTCGTGTTTTAACTGATGGAGGATTTACTGTTCCAGTGTGGTATGAATATAAATCTGTTGGAAAAAAAAAAGACAGGAAATTATTACAAATTTTCTCTCCAGGTTGTTTCTTCAAAAATAATAAACTAGAAAGTGAAGATTGTAATAATATAGCCTGTTATAGTATTTTACAAAGTAACAGTTCTTTCCTTAAAAGAACTCCTTCTTTATTATTTGGTTGTGCTAATTTAAATATTTATACAGGTAATTTAACGTTATTTAATCATGAAGAAAAAAAACAAAATATTCATAATCCTGTTGTTTTTGATGAATTAGAAAGATTTAATTCCATTTACAATCCACAAGAAATTATATTTATTCATAACTATAAAGATAAAAATAAATTAAATGAAATAATAAAATTTTCAGGCATTAACTGTAATAAAATACATTTTATAAACCAACACGAAGATTGTGAATTTACACAACAAGCAATTAATGCTGAAAATCAAACTTACCAAGAAGAAATTATGTGTAAATTTTTTAATATACCCGATTATGATAGTTATTTACAATCTTCCACATTAGGTGAAAGGCCTATAGCACTTAAAAGTCTTTGTTTTTTACTTAATTTTATTAACGATCATAATTCAAAATTAACAGATAAAATACATATGCCTACTTTTGATAATAGAGTTGGACACTTACATCTCGCCAATCATTCGTTGAATCAGCTCAATATTGTTGATACACACTTATCTAAAGGCCCATATAGTAGCGTTGAAAAACTAGTAAATAAGTGTCAAACCCCGATGGGGAGAAGGTCTTTTAAAGAGAAAATTTTACACCCAGTTACAAACGTAGAATATTTACAAGAGCAATATGATATTATGGAATATTTTATAACCAATTGGGATACATATAGTTATTTGCGAAAAACATTAAGTAAAATTAAGGATATTGAATATTTATATCGAAAAATTATTTTTCAAAAAGTAGAACCTAATGAACTATATCAATTTTTTAATAATTTAAATTCTATTTATAATATTCATCAAGAATTAGAAAAAGACGAGACAATTAATACCTATATTACAAATAATATTAATATTGATATTTTAACCGTGTGTGAAAAATTAAAGAAGACATTAACTGATAATCTTAATATGAATATCTGTAAAGACTTAAATAATAATAAATATGAAGTTAATTTTATGAATATTGGTGTTAATGATGTATTAGATGAAGTTGTTGAAAAATTTGAAGCTATTGAAAAAGAAAAACTTGATTTATGTAAATTATTTGATAAATATGTAAATATAGGAGAAGGAAAAGGTAAAACAAATGAAAATATGACTAAAATTCATGTTACAGAAGGTGGTTCTATGTATATATATTTAACTTCTGTTCGTGCCTCACATTTAAAAGTAGGATTAGAAAAAGAGAATATTACAAAATATGATATTAAATACGAAAAATGTAAGGGCACTAATAAAATGCTAGGAGGAAATGTTATGAAATCATTTTGTCAAACTTATATGCAGAAAAAATCAGATTTATCGCAAATATTAAAAAGAGTGTATCAAATATTTGTAGAAGAATTAAAGAATTTTGATAAAGAAATGTTTAATTTTGTTGATTATGTTAGTTTATTAGATGTAATCACAGCAAAATCATTTGTATCTAAAAATGAAAACTATTGTAAACCTACCATACGGAAAAAATCTAAACCATATTTTGATGCAGAGGATTTAGTCCATCCTATATTGAATCACATCGCTAACGAAACGTATATTCCAAATGATGTGTCTTTGGGTGATACAAAACACGGAATGTTAATTTATGGAACGAATGGTGTGGGAAAATCTAGTATTAATAAAAGCATAGGAATTGCTATTATTTTAGCGCAATCTGGAATGTTTGTTCCGGCACGTTCATTTACATATTATCCATATGATGCTATTTTTACTAGAATCATTGGAAATGATAATCTTTTTAAAAATTTATCTACTTTTGCTGTAGAAATGAGTGAATGTTCTAGTATTATCAATATGAGCAATGAAAATAGTTTAATTTTAGGCGATGAAGTTTGTAGCGGAACGGAAAATAGAAGTGCTAATAGTATATTTGCTAAAACATTATTATGGCTTGAAAAAACTAAAAGCACTTATATTTTCGCTACACACTTTCACGATATATTAAATTGGCCATCTATAAAAAAAATGAAAAACTTGACTGTTAAACATATGTCTGTAGAATGTTTGCCTAATGGGACATTGGTTTATACTAGAAAACTTGAAGATGGTAATGGTATGACCGAATATGGTTTAGAAGTTTGTAAATCTTTTGACTTTCCTGAAGAATTTATAAAAGGTGCCTTTGCTCTTCGTAATAAACATTATCATAAAAAAAGTCGCAATAAGTTGAAAAGTAAAAAATCCAAATATAATAGTAAAAAATTAAAAGGTGCTTGTTTTATGTGCGGTGATGATGGTGTTGATATTCATCATTTAAGTCCTCAGGAATTAGCAGATGTTAATAATTATATTGGAAATTTTCATAAAAACCATGAAGCAAATTTAGCAAATATATGTAAACCGTGTCATGAAAAAGTAACAAAAAATAAAATTATTCATAGAAAAACGAAAACAACCGAAGGATATAAATTGATGGAACAATAATGCGTTATTTTTAGCAACAATTAAAATATAATTTTTATCTTATTATATTTTATAATGGTAAAATCAAGAAGACATAGAAGTCGTAAATCACGCAAACGCAGAGGCGGCCAGAGTAAGTGTATGAAAGCTGCGATTGCCAAATGTGCAGAAGCAACAAAAAATTTGGGAATTGCAAAAGTGCAAGCAAGAGCAGCACCAGCTGCATTTGCGAAGAAATACGCAAAAGGTCTAGCCACTGCTGAGAAAAGTTCTGCACTTAAACTAGCAGCAATGAAGAAAGGACGTACAGATATTATTAAAAAAGGAAGTCTTGCAGCACGTAAGGCAAAATTCCAGGGAGGAAAACGCAAGCGCAAGACTAAACGCAAGCGCAAGAAACGCAAAAGCAAGAAATCCCGTAGAAAGTCCCGTAAATCCAAGCGCCGCCGCAAGAGCAAACGCCGTCGTTCCCGCAAGCGCCGCCGTTAAATAAATATATAAATTAAATTAATAACTTATATATTTAATATTTGGTTTTTATATATGGCATCAGACCTATTAACAGCATCAGGATTATTTATATATAATAATTTATTACCAATATTATTAGTGACCATAATGTTTTTTGCTATTACAATATTTTATGCTATAAATAACATTCATTTAGAAGAACCCAAGTTAAAAACCGCAAAAGTAGTTGTTTTAGAAAAAATGGAAGATTTACAATCTCTCGCAAATAATCAAATGCATGATAACAAATATTGTGGAGATACTGTTAAGGATTTTAGCGATCCCAATATTAAAAAATCTACTTGTATAGCATTAGGAAGTTGTGTTTGGGCATCTGGAAAAGATGGAACAGAAAAGATTAGTAAATGTATAGCAGCACAAAAGGGAAATACAAAAGGAATTGTTTCAGGTAGTTTAGGACCAGAAGATAAATGTTTTAAAAAAAAAGATGGTAACTTGTCTCCATGGGAAGAATTTTATTATCAAAATGGTCCTGCGTCAGGGAAAAAACTTAATAATAGTTGTTAATGAAAATTGATTTATAGATATTATATTTTAAATATGTATAAATAATAATGATTATACCAGTTAAGTGTTTTACATGCGGAATGGTTCTTGCTGATAAATATTTATTTTACGTCAAAGAAGTTCGTAAAATTAAATTACAAAATGAAATGTCTCTAGATGAAAATATTTATCTAGATGAAAATAATATCAAAAAGACACCAGAAGGAGAAGTTTTAGACAAATTACATTTAACCAAAATGTGTTGTAGAAGACATATGCTAACTCATGTTGATATAGAATAAATAATTAATTTATAAAATTTTTTTTAAATCTTAACAATATTTATATGGTTCGCTTTACAAAACGATATAAATATTCAAGAATGAATGGCGGTAAAAAACGCCGTAGGAAAAATAAAAGGAAAACTAGAAGGAAAAGGGGAGGTGATGATGAGGTCAAAAAATGTAGTGAACTTGTGAGAGCGGGCAACCCTAGTATTAGTGCAGTTAAAGCAAGTAGAAAATGTTTCGATCCAAAAGAACGCGCAAAAATCTTGAAAGAAAACCCCCCATCAGTAGTACAGCCAAAACCAGTAGTACAGCCAAAACCAGTAGTTGCCCCTGTAGTTGCTCCAGTAGTACAACAAACATTTGTAGATGATGATACTGCTTCATATGGTCCGAGAAATCGTGGTAGTTGCAAACATTTACGAGAAAAATCAGCAGCAAAACGTCATTATGAAGTCAAAAAGAGGTGTGAGAGGGAAGCCGGTGAACATTGTAAAAAAACTTGTGAGGACAATAAAAAAATTCTTAAGAAAAAATTTAAGGTTACGCAAAATCTTTTAGAAGATAGATTAGGAAGAGGAAGAAGAGAACATATGAAAAACGCTAACACATCTTTGGACGAAACAAGTGGTGCTTGTCGCGCCGCTGTTACACCAAGGGGAGAAAAATACTATTATAATGAAACAGGAGAGAGCAGCTTGGAAAAAAATAGTACAATATGTTTTCCAACAGAAAATATAGAAGATACTGGAAATACATCAGGAAATTGCAAGGGCGCGACATATAAAGGTGGAAAGGAATACTGGGTAATACCCGGTGATAAGGAATTTAGTACACACAATAAAAACCATCCACGATGTATTAAAAAAACAGCAAAGTCGGGACAGGAACTAACAAAAGGAACTGAAGGTTGTGACGAATATAATTATTATAAGAACGGAAAATTTGTTAAATCAACTGGAAAATTATGTAGAAAAGATAAGAGGTGTAATGTAACAACAGGAAAGAAGAAAAGTTCGTCTATTGATACAAGAAAATGCAAGACTCGTAAAGGTACAGGTGGTCGTAGAAAACAAAAAAGAAAAACAAAACGAAAACGTAGAAAAAAGAAGAAAACAAGAAAAAGAAAAAGAAAAATGAAAGGAGGTTCTGGAAAAGGTTTATTAGTTAATCCGGCGTGTAGTGGATTTGGATGTGATATGCCTACGAATGTAGGTAAGCTAATGACTGGTTACGACATTTCTAATAAAACGTGGCCAGATCCTATGAGTTTAAATAGAAATGTAAAACATCCTTACAAACCTGTTCCTATGAACTATAATAAAAAAGGAGGTCGTAAAAGTCGTAAAAAAGGTCGTAAAGGAATGAAAGGGGGTTTTTTCTTGGATAATTGGGGTTTAGGCGATGGATTATTATCATATTATAAAGGAACGAACGCCGCATTAAATACGAAACATTTATATGCCGGAAATAAATCTGAAATGAAGGCTGACCCAACACATCAACCAGAATTATTAAAACCAGTTCCATCTTCACATAATTCAAGTAATGTTCCAGAATTTTATCAAGCAGGAACAACACAAGCAGCAAGTTTTAATCTTGCAAGTTTGGATAACTAATTAAAATATTATTAAATAATATATGAACGCTTATAAATTATTTAATTCATTATGCTCTCCAGCTCAGTTATATTTAGGATTATCTACATTAGCCGTGTTATCAAGTTGTTATCAAAATATTGGAAACCCCAATTCCTTTGCTTGTGGATTAATGAAAGCAGAATCGCCAATAAACAACGCGGTTTATATTATGTTTGAAGTTTCATATGTTTTGATATGGACTTATCTACTTAATTTATTATGTAAAAAAGGATATAGTAAAATAAGTTGGTTATTTGTTTTATTACCATTTATTGCTATGTTTGTTTTAATTGGGCTTTTAATTATTAGTTTAAAGCATATGTAATTTGAATATCTTGTATATTAATTGATTAATAATATTAATTGATTAATATTTTAAAAAAATATGCTAATGATTATATATATATATGAATTCGAATGATATATCATGGAAAATAATAGACACGATGTTTAAAGATAATCCAAATATGATTGTAAAACATCATATTGACTCATATAATCAATTTTTCTCTTCAGGATTACATGAAGTATTTAAGAATAATAGTCCTTTAAGATTTTTTAAAGAATACGACAAAGACGTTGATGATTATAAACTTGAATGTGAAATTTATTTTGGAGGAATAAACACAGACAAAATATATTATGGTAAGCCAATTATTTATGATGAAAATGAAGATGAAACCAGAGAACATTACATGTATCCAAATGAAGCACGTTTAAGAAATATGACTTATGGGTTTACGATACACTATGACGTTGATATTAAATTTAAAATATTAATTGATAAGGAAGATGGTTCAAGTAAAAAAAATAAATTTCGAGTTTTAGAGCATACTGAAACGTTGGAAAAAATTTATTTAGGACGTTTTCCAATAATGTTACAATCTAAATTATGTTTATTAAATGGGTTAAATCGAGAAGCCCGTTTTAATATGGGTGAATGTAAAAATGATAGAGGGGGTTACTTTATTATTGATGGTAGTGAAAAAGCAATAGTAACACAGGAAACACGTGCTGATAATATGTTATATGTATTAAAAGACCCAGGAGACAAATATTCATTTGCTTCAGAAATTCGTTCTGTGTCTGAAGATGTAAGTAAGCCTGCTCGAACTCTTTCAATAAGAATGATTAGAGAACAGCCTTCTATTACAAATAAACAAATAGTTGTTAATATACCTCAAGTTAGAAAAGCGATACCTTTATTTTTGGTATTTAGAGCTTTGGGGGTTATATCAGACAAAGAAATTATTAGACATTGTTTATTGGACCTAGAAAAATATGAAAGTTATATTGACCTTTTTATTCCGTGTGTTCATGATGCTAGTACTATATTTACACAAAATGCTGCTTTGGAATATATAAAACAATTTACAAAAGGATATACTGTAAATCATGTTCTTCACATTTTGATGAATTTCTTTTTGCCCCATATAGGTGAGTTAAATTTCAAGGCGAAGGCTTTATATTTGGGTTATATGGTGAAAAATTTATTAGCAGTATCTGTTGGAGCACAAAAACCAACAAGTAGAGATAATTATAGATATAAAAGATTTATAACATCAGGTGCTTTAATAAAAGATTTATTTAAGGAATATTTTAAACTTCAACAAGAGAATATTTATTTAAAGATGGATAAAGAATATTTGTATAACAATACGTTGGATAAATATCAAAATGAAGATTTTATCCAATTTATAACATCAAATAGGAATCATTATTTTAAGGATAGAATTGTTGAAACAGGATTTAAAAAAGCATTTAAGGGAAATTGGGGGGCTCATCCGCATACAAAAATGCCTGGAGTTGCTCAAGAATTAAATAGATTAACTTATTTTGGATTTATATGTCAGTTAAGAAAGACTAATCTAAATATGGGGACTGGTGGAAAAATGATAGCACCTAGACTTCTTAACGGAACACAATACGGTTATCTATGTCCGTTACACTCACCTGATGGTGGTAATGTTGGATTACATAAACATTTATCTATTTCTACTATTATTACCAAGGGCTGTTCAGGCCTACCATATATAGAATATTTCCGTAAGCTACCAAATAGAGGAGTTAAGTTATTAGATGAGTGTTCGATAGAATATTTAAAAAATACTACTAAAATTTTTATCAATGGGGCATGGATAGGTGCTACTAATGAACCAATTGATATAATTAAGCTAATGAGATTACATCGTAGAAACAATATGATAGATATTTTTACAAGTATAGGATGTAATATAAAAAAAAATGAAATTATTATACGAACAGATTCGGGAAGACCTGTTAGACCATTATATTACATTATGAATGGTATAGAAAGTTGGAACAGAGACATTTTAAAGGAAAAAATTACAGATAATTCTATTACTTGGGATAATCTTACAAAGGGATTTTCTAAAAAAAAGAATTTACTTGGAACTGATTGTAATATTACTTTAAACAAAGCTACACAAGAATCTATGTTGGTAAATGCGTCTGTTCTCGAATATATTGATACGTCTGAAGCAGAAACAATGATACTTGCTCATAGTAGTTTAAAACCTGAAGATTATTTTTCTAATCGGGTTACACATATGGAAATACACCCTTCTCTTATTTTGAGTATTATGGCTAATCAGGTTATTTTTCCCGAAAACAATCCATATCCTCGAGATGCTTTTTCTTGTGGACAAGCAAAACAAGGTGTATCTAATTACAGTACAAATTACCAGGTAAGATTAGATAAAACTTCATACGTTTTAAATAACGGACAAACTCCATTAACAAAAAGTAGATACTTAAAATATATAACAAATGAAGAACATAATTATGGGGAAAATGCTATTGTTGCTATTATGTGTCATACAGGATATAATGTAGAAGATGCTGTTATAGTTAATAGAGGAGCATTAGAACGTGGTATTTTTAGAACAACTTACTATAATACATATAAAGCCCACGAAGAAACGGATAGTATGATGGGTATGAAGATAGAAACAAAATTCATGGATACAAATAATGATAATGTATTAGAAACGAAGGAAGGGTATGATTATAGTCATTTAGATCCTAAATCTGGTTTAATAAAAGAAGGAACAAAAGTTGGTGAAAAAACGGTTGTTATAGGAATGGGAACGAACAGTATTTTAAATCCAGGTATTTATGTTGATAATTCAATTAAAACAAAAAAAGGACAGGTAGGTGTTGTGGATCATTCTTTTATGACTACAGGTGAAGAGGGTAAAAGAATTGCTAAGGTAAAAATACGTTCTGAACGCATACCACAGATTGGTGATAAATTTTGTTCAAGAGCAGGGCAAAAAGGAACAATAGGTATTATACTTGACGAAGCAGATATGCCAACAACATCCGAAGGAATAAAACCTGATATTATAGTTAATCCACATGCTATGCCTTCACGTATGACTATAGGACATTTAGTTGAATGTATTACAAGTAAAGTCGGTGTAAATGTTGGTGCTTTTGGAGATTGTACCGCATTTGTTAATAAAGGTTCTAAACATAAGGAACTTGGGAAATCATTAACAAAATTTGGATATCATTCCTCAGGATGTGAAATATTATATAATGGTATGACTGGAGAACAATTAGAAACCGAAATTTATTTTGGACCTACATTTTATTTAAGACTTAAACATATGCCCAAAGACAAAATAAATTATAGGGCTAGAGGACCGAGAACCGTATTAACCAGACAAACTGTTCAAGGTAGGGCAAATGATGGTGGTCTAAGAATAGGTGAAATGGACCGTGATTGTTTAATAGCACACGGTATGAGTAATTTTATTAAAGAATCAATGATGGTAAGGGGTGACCAATATGAAATGGCTGTTTGTAATAAAACAGGATGTGTATCAATTTATAATGAAAGTAAAAATATTTTCTTAAGTCCCATGGCGGATGGACCATTAAAATTTGTTTCAAACATAGATGATAATATGAATATTGTAAATGTAAGTAAATACGGAAGAGATTTTAGTATTGTTAAGGTTCCTTATGCGTTTAAATTGCTTATTCAAGAATTACAAGCTATGAACTGTCAAATGAGAATTATAACAGAAGATAATGTTGAACAATTAACAACTTTAACAGCCGGAGATGATATTAAAATATTAGGATTTAATAATCTTGAAGAAGTAGCAGAGAAAACAAAAGATAATGATATAGAATCGAAAAGACAAAGATTTAAAAATGCTAATCATCTTGATATGTTAGATAAACTATTAGAAAAAACTCCTCCTGCCCAACCCCTTTCTAATAATACCGATTACTTTCCAGATGAAGGTAATTTATATAATGAACCTTATGGCGATGAAATTAAACAAAATTTACATCCTTTTACTGGGGATAATGAATTAAATCCACGTAAAAGTCAATATAGGTTTAATCCTGGCGATTTAGTAATGTTTGAAGGTGATCCTGAACCTAGAACAACTTATAAGATTATTGAATTTGACGATGAAGAAATGAAATATATTACAATGGCTATAGATGGTGAATATTCTGGTAAGTATAGAGATTCGGATATGGATGAATTAGAAACACCTCCAAAATCACCCAGTTATGGTCCAGAATCACCGAATTATAATCCATTTACTCCGGAACCAGTATCGATGTCGCCAGTATCATTGACTCCAATAGATGATAATATTCCAGAAAATAAGAAGATTCGGAAAAATACCGAATTTAGAGATTATAATACTGGATTTAGAGATTTTGGCGATGAATTAGAAGAAGAAGATTATGATAGTGATTCAAAAACATATGAAGATGATAGAAATGCTCCTAATTATTTACAGAGGCCACCACTATCTCCATATAATACACCAAGTCCTGATATTGTTTATGAACGTGAACCTATAGGAGAAGGTAAAAATAGTTCAGGAGAAAAAATAATAAATAGGATTAGTTCTCTTGATAAAAGAGAAGTCGATAATAAGGGATTAGAAAGGTTATCTTCAATTGAAAATGATAAAGATGAAGGTGAAGATGGTGAAGATGATGGGCAAGGAAGTGGAGACAAAAAAAAAATAGTTTAAGTTTTATATTTTAAAATTGAAATAAATATAAAACTATTAATAATATATTATATAATGGTTAAGATATCAAAAGCAACTAACTCTCAAACTATATCTAAAATTTTTAGATCTAGAAAAGTTCTATTAGACTTAGCAGAAAGAAGAGGATTTAATACAGATGGTTATAAAGATTTTAATATTCCTGAAATTTCCACATTATACGGAACTTGTAATTTAGATATGATTTTAACTAATCCAGAAACGGATGAAAAGTTGTATTTTAAATATCATTTGAAGACAAAAATTAGTAAAACACATACTCAAGATTATATTGAAGATATTTATAATGTTGATGAATTAATTAAACCAACTGATAGTTTAATTATAGTCGGTAAAGATAAACCGAACGATACATTAATTAATCTATTAGATATGACATATAAAAATGACCAATATTTTGTTAATATTTATAATATTCACAATTATTTGTATAATATTTTAGATCATTCTTTGGTTCCTGAACACCGAATTATATCTGAAACGGAAAAAACGGAGGTTGAAAAGTTTTATAATATAATAAAAGATAACCAATGGCCTGAAATATCAAGATTTGATCCTGTAGCCAATGCTATCGGTTTAAGACCGGGGCAAGTAGCAGAAATAACTAGGTCGAGTCCAACATCTTTAACAACAAAATATTATAGATTATGTAATTAAATTGTTATAATTATATATATGAGTAAAGCATTTCAAGAAGAATTAGATTCATTAAACTTAATCTGGAAATCTTTCAGCACGACATATATAAATACAAAAGCAGAAGGTGAATTAGATAAAACTAGTAATGTTAATTCACAAGCAATGTCTAATTTAGCAAATACGTATGGTAAATATAAAGCGTTAGATGCTAAATTAACAGGTGCTACAGACGGATTGAATACAAATTTAAGTAATGTAGATAATAAAATAAAAAATTTAAAGTCTAAGATAGGAAATAATAAACAAGAGTTAATAAATGAAATGAATATTAATATTGCTTCTGATAGATTAAGAACGGACAAATATAATTATAATAGTGAAACTTATATACAAGCTTCTTTTTATGTATTATCCATTTCCACACTAACTTTTTTTATATATAAACAATTAAAACAATGATTAAATTTGTTTTCTATTAATAGTTTATATATATGGCTGATTTAAATCAAGGAAAAATGTTTAAAAAATATATAAAACATCATAGAAAAAAAACCAAAACAAAAAATTTAGCATTAATATCTAGTGGAAAGCTAAATATTGTTAATAATTTAAAAAAACAATTTAATTATTCTACTGTTCAAGAAACATTCTCAACGCAGATTCCTGTAGATAATCCATTAGAATCTAAAAATTTATCTGAATTAAATCAATTAAGTGCTTTAGAAGCACAATTTAATACAGATATGACCAAATATACACAAACATATAAGAAGTATTTAGAAGAATTGGTAACAAGGCAAAATGATATAGCAAGTGATATCAAAAATAAAGTTATTAATTATAATGACGGTAATACAATAAATAAATTTTATGTAAATTCTCAAGGTATAGTTAGAAAATTTGAAGCAGATGCTTGGGAAGGTAGAAATAAAAACAGTTGTTCTGATCCAGTTAAAACAGTAGGAGCCGATGTTTTTAGTAAGCTATCAAGAGGCCCAAATATGGGTATTGGGGAAATGTGTATGAGTGGTGGAATAAATATTAATGACGCAGGGGGGAGTGTAGCTTGGCTAGACAATTTAGGATATAAACATATTTATAGGGATTTTAGAAATAAGGATACTTCTTGTCCAGACGCTGTTAAGGATTTAACTAGTGAACAATTTAATGCTATACCTTCAGGTCCTATGCTAGAAAATAGCGATAAATGTGAAGTTACGAATTTGAAAGGTGGAACTTATGTTACATTAGTAAATTTAAATGGAAAGTTAATGTCTTCAATTCGTAGTATGAAAGACCTTGTAACTAAATTAGAAGGTGAAGATAAAAAATTAGATACGGAAATTTCTAATCAAAAAAAGACTCTAATGGATAAATATATCACTTTAGACAAGGAAAAACAAAAAATTAAAAAATTAAGAACTTCAAATTTAACTCTCAGTGCTGAAACAAATGAATTATTACTAGATACGGGTTCCGCAAATTTTAAATATTTTATTTGGGCTGTTATTACTGGAACTTTTGGATTTGCTATTTATAAATATTCAAGTCAGTAAATAAATTATAACTTTTTTATCTATATATATTAGATAATATGGTTTTTAGCAAACTATTACAATCAATAACATCTGCTTTAGATAATAGTAATACAAAAAATATAAAAAAACATAATAATAAACCTATTAATGAATTACAACAAGGAATGTTACTTCTTCAAAAAAGAAAAAACGACATTAATCGATTATCTAGAAGTAAATTAATGGAATCAATGTCTACGTCTATGAAATCATTTACCAATTCTGAAAATAAACTTAAAAATTTATCAAAGGACGAATTAAATATATTAAAAAAAATGGAGACTGATTACAATAAACAATTATCATCTTATGGTCAGGATTATAAATTATTTATGGAAAGTTATTACAAATCTGTGGAACAAGTAGAAAAATGTAAGTCCGATTGTTTAACTAAATACCCAATTGATAGTAGTAGATACAGTGATGGGAGACAGGCTTGTAGCGCTGGATGTGATATAAAAGGGCCTTATGTAAGTAAATGTGAAAATACATTTACAAAATCTAGAATTGGAGGTGAAACTTGTGATATAGCAACTGCTGGAAAGTGTATAGACGGTAAAGTTGTATTGGGAGAAGATGATTATGTTGATGATATAAATAGAGCTGATAGTAATAATGTTACTCTTCGTAAGGGATGTTGTGTATGTGGGGGTGGGGGTGGTGGACCTCCGTCCGCAAAAGTAAGAGGTAAAAATATTAAAAGTTGCAATGATATAGCATCTGCTTTTGGATCAAGTGGTTCAAATGCTACATTTTTTACCAGTGCGTGTCAAACAGCTCCTAATGCTGGTGAATCAGCAAATTCTAATTTATATAAACAATATGAACAACTTTCTCTCAAAAATACAAAATTGATAGAACAAGCCGATGATATTTTCAAAAAAATCAATAAATTTAATACATTAAACGGTAAGTTAGATATGGAAATGGCTTCTAAAAGAACAGATCTGCAAAATTCTCTTGATGAATATAGTACTATTTATTCACAACTACAAGATACTAAAAAGTATGGTAATGTTACCATGGATGCGCAAGTTGAAGATATTTATTTGAAAGAAAAAAATCAAATGTTTCAATTGGGTATTTGGGGCTCTTTAGCAATTTTGCTAGTATTAGTTACTCTTGATAGATTGAAAAAATAATTTTATAGATGATTATATATATATATAATGGTTCAATTTCAATCGTCCAATATCCAACAAAATCCGGATAGTGCTGATTTATCTCAATCGGCAAAAAATCAGTTTTTAGAAGAACAACCAGGTAAACTAAATACAAAACATCAAAATACTATCAAGGATATTCAAAAACTTCAAGAAATAGAAAAATATATGTTTAATAATTTACAAAGTTTAAATAAGTCTTCTAGTGGAGATTTACAGAAATCTGCGGTTATTAAATCAAGATTAGATGAACTTAGTACTATGAGACTTGGATTATTTAATCAATTAAAAAATATGTATCAAGACGGACAATCCGAAACATCTAATAGTCGAAATAACTTAGCCGACCAAATTACTATGGTTAAAGTTATAGATAATGAACTTACAAATGCTAAAACTGAATTACAAGCATTAGAAGATGAAAGAAAAAATAAAAAACGCCTTGTTGAACTTACAGATTATGAATATGATAGATATAAATCGCATAAAAATATACTTAAAATTATTGCTTATGGAGCTTTAGCTAGTTTATTAATTATTATATTAATGAAACAACCGTGGTTTCCTGCAACTGTTGGTGTTGGTCTAATATGTCTTGTAATTGTAGCAACTATAGTTACCATTGCGGGAAGACTATTGGATAATTGGGGAAAAACTAATTATAACTATAATAAATACCGTTGGGGAAAGAAAGGTTGTCCTAATGGAGATTGTGGTAATAGTGGAAAAGATACAGAAGAATGGAGTTGGGGTAAAATGTTTTCTAACGCGTGTGATGATATTTCAAGCTCGGTACAAAAAAGCAAAGACTCATTACTTGGTATTAAAGAAAAAGTAGAAAACAGTGGTAAACTTAGAGCTGCTTTACAAGTAGAAGAAGGTTCAGGTGAAAGTTCTGGCGAAGGCGCTGAAAGTTTCTCAGTTGTTAATCCTAGTCAGCCAATTGGAATTGAACAATTTCATTCTTTAATTTAAAATCTAATAATTATATATCAAAAATGCCAACAGACCAATTAAAACAAGTAGATGCGATTATTAATAATATGAATAATATGAATATTTGTGATGCTGACTGTCAAAAGAAAAAAAAGGTAGATAGGTTAAGAACACAATTAAATAACGCTCAAAATACATATAATCATGGACCTGACCAGATTAAGGAGCTTAAAAAATCCTATTATTTAGAAGATCCAACCAAGGGCTCTCAATATTACAATAATTATATAGAAACTGAATATAAGGCTAAAGCACAAAATGAAGTAGATGATTGGAATAGAACACTTATTAATCCTCTTGTAAATGGTATTAAAACTAAAATAAATTACTATAAAACTCAAGAATATTATAGTAATAATGTTAATGACCTATATGATTACCATTCAACAAATATAGAAGATTTGAAACAAAAAAAAGAAAATACAGATGCTAAAAAATATACAAATGATAGATTAGCTTATTATTATGATTATAATAGTAGTGTTGTAAATGGATTTAATAATACAATGTTTTACTTTTACTGGATTTTAACAGCTATTACAATTTTATTATTTTTATACAAAAAACAGTTTCATAATGCTTCATATTATCCCTTTATTATACTAATTATTGTTGCTCCCTTTCTTACTCGTAAAATTTATGAACTTGCTTTTTCTAAAATTAAACACGCAAGTGTTAATAATTTGTTTTTCATTTTTTCAATTGTTATTGTTTCTTTATTTTTCATTTTTAATTTTCTCTCCAATTTACCTTTTAAGAAAGTTTTACAACCAGAATAAGTTTATATTAATATAATTTTTACTCTAATTATATTAATGGATTTTCAAAAAGCATATAAACCACCAAAACCTTTTTGGTCTATGAGTATACCCGAATTAGTTGATTATAATAATAAATGTAAGAGACTAGACAAATATTTTTTATCAGGGAGTCCTAAAAAAACACCAAGGAGTGGGGGACGTATCCATAATAAAAGAAGAAAAACACGAAATAAAAAAAATAGAAAAACCAGAAGGAGAAAAAATAAAAGAACGAGAAGGAGAAGAAAAAAAAGTTAGCGACAATAAGAACGACCAACGAATATCATTCCAACCAAACCGAGACCAAAACCTAAGTGATAATTATACTGCATAGTTCTATATATTTCTAACCACGCTTTTCTTTGCTCTTCATCATCTAAATGGAGAACCATGTAATCACTTTTTGGATGTAAAATATAAAAAAAATAATTAACAATAAATGATGTTGCTAAAACAAAACAAGTGTTGGTTAATTTAGTTACCTTAAAAAAATTATTATTGTTTAAAATATAAAGTGCTAATAATGATAAAATAAATCCAAGGGCAAATCCTTTGAAATATATCATTTTACGTTCATTTGCTATCATTCTATAACGTTGTTTATTTTCATCATCTAATAATTCCATTAAAGGTTGATTTAAAGCTTGTTTATCAACACGCAAGCATACAAATATGGATGCTACTATAAATGCTCCGGCAATAAGACATGATTTTTTACAAAACATCTTTATAATATAAATAAATATTTTTCATTTTTCATTTTTTGGAGAGAAAAATATTTAATTTAGTAAGTTCCAAACTGTTTTAAAAGAAGTAGTATTATTGTTATTTTTACTATTAAAGTTTTTGTATAAACTTGGTCTATTCATTTCTTGGTTTAAATTTTTAATACACCAATTATCAGAAATTATAACAGCATCTATTTTATTCATTATTCTTAATATATAAAACCATATATCATCTTGTTTATTACAATATTTTAAATATATAGATTCATTAAAAATTATATTTCCTGTTTTGTGAAAAAAATTAGGTTTATACAATATACTTCCAAGACCTGTTAGAAAATTATATAAATGTTTCTGTTTTATATTATCTCTTTTCAGATAGTCAAAATCTTTGATTTCATCAAGTTTTGGTGTAAATCCTCTAAAACCCACAACACAATTATATTTATTGTGAGCTTTTACTAAATTTTTTACTAGATTTTCATTATATACAGCATCATCATCAATTGTTATTATTATACAGTCTTCATTCCATTTTTCTTTTAATAGTGGTAATAGTTTTCTATATGAACCGTTATTTTTTACCCAAACTATTTCAAATTCTTTATTTTCATTTATAAAATTTTTAAGCTCTAAATTTGTGATATTTTTATTAGTAAAGCCTTTATCAAGTAAATGTGCCTCTTCTGATAAATAGCATAATATTTTATCAGGTTTTAAAGTTTGATTTTTTATTGATTTTAATGTTTTAATCAATAAATCTTGATTTTGAAATATACTTGTTAATGAAACATATATAGGAATTCTATCCGGGTTATCATATATTTTAAATTTAATATCTTCTGCATTTTTATTATTAGGAGAGTCAAAGTGTCTTGGAAAATTATAATTTATTTTTTCAATATTATTTACTAAGTTTTTTCTAATATAAGTTAATTCCATTACTTCGGGCAAATTAATTGGTTTTAATTTTTTATTATTAATAAATATAGTTCCATCATAACTCCTACCAATATCTTTATTTGGAAAATCTCTATTACAGTAATTATTTCCATGTATATGAACTAAATAATGAGTATCATTTATTTTTTTTAAAGCATTAGAACGAAAATTATCAAATGGCCAGTGAACTTCTAATAATATTTGCGAAAATTTTGATATATTTTCACTAGAAAGACTATTTAACCATTTAAATTCACTTCCTTCAATATCCATCTGTAAAAGAATATTATTATAATTAGATATGTATTTTATTAAATTTGTATTTTCATTATCTTCTATATTGCTAATATTTTTCTTTATAAAATTAAGATTTTGATTTGTGTTTGGTGGAAGTCTATCTATAAAACCATCAAACCCATACGCTTTTAAGTTAGGATACATATTTAAAATAGTATTATCAAAACTTGTATTTCCTGATAATCCACAACTTAAATATAAGTCATATTTTATATCTTTTACAATTACATATCCCCCATCATTAGGAGGACCAACTCTAATTAAATTTTTATTTGTATTGTAAGTATTTAATATAGTATAATCAAAATTATTTTTTTCCTCTTTTTTATAATTATCCCAATCCCAAGAATTATTATATGTAATAATTTTTGTACTATTTTTTGTTATAAGAGATACTTCTTTTGTTTTATATTTAAATAATAATTTACAATTAAAGTTGTTTAAAGGTTTATTGTAAATACTTAATGATCTACAATTACCTATTTTTATATCTATATTATCTTTACTATTAATATAATCGTTACATATGATTATATATGAGAACTTACCTAGTATATAATTTAAAAAACAATTGATGTAACTTAATGGCCAGTGCTGTAAAACATCTTTAATGATACATAAATCGGCATTTTTTATTTGTTCTTTAAATTTGTAAAAATCTAAACATATAAATTTATATTTAAAATTATCAAATATTTTTGAATTATAATTTATCACATCAGGATAAATGTCTACTCCTGTATAATAAATATGTTTATCTTTGTAAATTTCATATCCATGTAGAAAATCACCACATCCTAAGTCAACCACCGTTTTTATATTATTTTTATCAATAAAATCTCTTAATTTTAAAACATATTTTTTATTATATAATAATTTTGAACCAGGACCCGATGTGCCGGTATATGAATTATTATTATTTTTACCCCATTTATTATTTTTATAAATAGAAATAAATTTATTCATATCTTTTTCATTTTCTTGAATATTTATTTTTAGAAATCTATGTTTATATTTTTGATTATTTAAATACTCTTTAAAATGATAATCTTTAAGAATACCTTTTTTGACGTATGAACTACATAAGTCATCTAAATATTTTAAATTTGTATCGTCAAATAAAATTACTGTATTACTATGACATAATTTTAAACATAAATCAATATCCTTTCTAGCTCCTTCTAAGCTATGATCCCCATCTATGTGAATAAAATCAAACTTTTTATTTTCATTAATAAGTCTGGGCAGACCTACGTCATAAGAACTACCTGGAATTATTTTTAAATTATCAAAATCAGAAATTATTTTATTAAAGCAAGGCATTACATATTTATGGTAGTTTAAATCTACACAAGTAATATTTACATTTGGAAGTAACATTTTCATTAATAAACTACTGAATCCAGCATTAAAACCAATTTCAAGAATTGTTTCTGGTTTAACATTTTTTAATACATGGTAGAAATTACTTTGTTTATCTTTCATTTCTGGATTTTCTTTGAATGTAAGGTGACTACTATAAATATTACCTTCTAGTTGAACGTTTAAAGATTTAATTATAGGGAATAAATTATTTTTAATGTATGTTTTCCAATTATCTAATATAACATTAATCATTTTCTTACTATGAGTTAGAAAATGCACGTTATTATAATAACTTTTTATACCATCTACAAATTCTGGACTTTTTTTTTCTTCTAGTAAAAAGGTATTTTGATTACCACAAAATTTTTCATATATATTATAAAATTGGTTACAAAATAAATAGTAATTAGCTATCAATTCATTATTTTTTGTAGAATAACTTTGTTTTAGTGCTTTATAAATAATTGGATTAAATTTAGAACAAGCGATAAATCCGTTAAATAATAAATTTTTATCATTATGATATGATTTAACACTTACAAAAGTATTATTTTTGAAATTTATTTTTTTTTCTATCATTAAGTCGTCATCCATAAAAATACCTCCGTTTAAATATAACCAATAATACCTGAAAATATCTGCTTTATGTTGTCCTTTTGATAAAGATTTGATATGATTTATTAAATTTGGAAATTCTTCTAATTGATTAAACTTTATATAATTATACATACTCTCATCATTAAACCAATAATAACTATACCCGTGAAAAATATTTTTGATTTTATTAACGTTTATGACGTCTACTGGTAAATCTTTTGTTACTTGAAGAATATTAGTAGAGATTGTTGGAGTATATGTGTTATTTTTTTGAAATATATAAAATGGACATCCTATATTTACACTTATTCTTTCTATTAAATTATAATCAGTAAAATTATCAAAAATATATTCGATAAATTCACGTTTTTTTACATGGATACCTTCATTATAATTTAAATTTGGAGCATATATAATAACATATTTTTTACTCATAGAAAACAAGTCTGTCATATATTTTTTATAAACATCATCTTCGATTAAATGATATATAACATCACAACTAATAACTAAATCAGATTTAGTTTTTTTATCAAACTCTGTGTCTAATAAAAAAGTTTTTGATGGATCATTTTCGAATAAAATTTTACATTTTGAAATAATGAATTCAGAAATATCAATGCCTGTATATTTTAAATTTTGCGTATCTATATATTTTAGTTGATTTCCATCTCCAACTCCAAAATCTATTAATGTTTTAATATTATTATTTTTAATAAATTTATTTAAAATTTCTGCTTTAAATAAAGCATTATTATTATAACTACCTGAACCAGAATTACCTCCTTTCAAATATCTAGTATTCCAATAATTTCTCGAATTTAACATGTAAATATATAATTAATTTTGTGTTTAAATAAAAAATTTATTTAATAATTAAATTGTTAATTCAAATTATGAAAACTCTTCCTCTTCATCACTTTCGCTATCATAAGTTTCATATACAATTTTATAATGATACCATCCATTCTTTTTATATTTACCACAAAACTTGTCCAAATAATCATATAATTCTTGAGCCTTAGGAGGCTTAGCACTATATTCATTTTGATACCATTCATTAAATCTATCTCGAATCTCACCTTTCTTAATTTTATCTTTAGGTCCTGCTTTGGCTACATTTTCATTACAGAATTGACTATAAAAGTCTTGTTTCTGTCTATATCCTTTTGTGGAAGCCAATATAATATCACAGTCTTTTACTTGCCCCTCGTTTATATTACACCTTTCAATCAATAAAGATGTAAATACTTGTACCCATTCTTTCATTTTATTATCTAAATCATAATCCTTTAAATAAATTGGATTTTCTGTATCATTAGTCAATCCCGAATTTATTCTTTCAGTCATAACTTCTGGATCAACAAACTCAGCATTATAAGGGACATTTTTAATTCTTCTCCAAGTTCCTTGATCATTGGATTTAATTTCAAATGGATTATTTGTGCTACAAACTAAATTAAACTGTGGAATGAATTTTACCATTTTCTTTTCATACATACCCCTTCCTTCAATTTCATCACCACCTGTAAGTTGTTTCATAATACCTTCATTTAATTCATCACCTTTACTTGGCTCATCCATACTTACATATCGTTTTCCCTTCAACTTAGCAATTTCAGGAGTTGGTCCTCCAATACCTTTTCTTTTTTGCGTAATAAGACTAATACTACATTTATCAGAATACGAACCTAAAGTTAAATTCATTAAATCAACAAATTTTGATTTTCCATTACCACCACCACCTGTATAAACATTAAATGACTGATGTTTGTTAATTCCAAGTAAAGAGCATGCTGCATGATCCCACATATATCGCCTTAAATCTTCATTTGGGAATATCTTAAAGAAGAAGTCATCTATTTCTTCCTTAATTTTTATTTGTTTTTCATCGTTTGAGTCGTAAGGTTTATATGATGTCCCTGTACTAAGAGAAATATAATCTTCAGCAAGACCGTCTCTAAATTTTTTCTGTTTAAAATCGTAAACTCCATTTTTAAATCCAAGAAGGTATTGATTACTATCTAATTTCTCTTCAAGTTCTTCATCCCAAAATCGCTCTGAACATTCCTTCATAATATTATTTTTTTGTGCAGCCATTTTTAATTTTATAGCAATTCGAACAAACTCAGCACTATTATCTATATGTTTTGCTTTTTCTGCTTCATTAACATCGTCCTCCGCAGCCTTTACTTTTTCTTCCAAAGATCTTGCTGTAAATAAATGGTTGATTTTATCACTTAAATTTCGTCTTAGAGACGTTCCATTATCATCTTCTACCCATCTGTGATTTTGAAATCTATACCATTTTTGACTTTTAATACCCACGCACGCAAATAATTCTTTGAATAAATGATGTGTAAGAATAGCTAGGTCAGTATCTGAACCTTTACTTTTTCCACATTCTGTAATTAATTTATCTGAACAACCCCCTTGAATTTGTTTATATTTATCTGGAAAGTTGTTTTTTACATAATAATGAATCGTTCTAAAAGTAATACCTTCATCTTTAAAATCACAATTCCACATTTCCCACATTTTTGGAATTTCATTAAAGTCAAATTTTTCACTTTTAGATGAAAAGCTAACCCATGTCCAAAATAATAATTGTGGGTCTGTATTATGTAATGCCCATCCTATTTCTAACCATTGTTTATATGGGTCATACCATCTTTCGTCCAATATCATCGTAAGATTATGTAATTCTTCTATTTTTACTTCTTTAATATCTAATGAACTGTGTAAATTCTTTACCATATTATCAAGTTCGCCTTTATTTGAAGGTATAATCAAATTAGAATTCAACATCGCATTATTAAGAAGAGTTGTTTGATTGCTATTTTTAGCTGTTCGTTTCTTCTTTTTTGTCTTTTTTACCTGTGTTGCCTTTAATTTTTCCTTTAATCTTTCAGAATATTGATCTTTTACTTTGTTTTTAACTATGAAATTTTTATTTTTAGCACTTACAATTGGAAGTAATTCTTCAATATTTACTTCTTTATTAATAGCATTTACCTCTTGTTCCACGTATACTTCATCTCCAACAATATTATAATTCCAAATACTTACCAATTTATATATATCACAACCTGGCTTTCCACTTCCCCAAACTTGCCAATTATTGCGTCCAATAGATATACATTCGTCAAATATATCATTTACACTATTTACACATTCCAAGTCTGTAAATATCTGACGCTCTGTCTCCTCCAAATTCATTACTACATCCCTGATAATTAATTGTATTGAATGATGCATACTAAGACTAAATACAATATGTATCCCATCTTTTGTTTCCTTACCTTTCTTAGAAACTACATTTGGTTTTTGAAAGACATATGCCTTAAAATTATACTCTTCATCGCTTTTTATTACATCTTGAATAGCATCCCCATATAATTCTAAAATATCAGATAAATGATTTATATTAAATTTTCTAGTAGTAACATCTTCGTTAAATCTCATATCAATATCAACCAATAAAGGGCCTCCGTTTATCCTATCTTGGCGCTCTGTTAAATATTCTTTCTTTTTGTTAACAAATACATCTTTATAATATATTTTCCAAAATGTAGACAATTCTTCATCTGGAATACAATAAGAACCGGCATAAATACCCATGTCCATATTTCCTATTCTTGTATGAGTATAATCTTGCCCATCTTTTTTTTTATGTTTTATTAAGAAATCATTCAACCCCAAGTAATTTTGATTTTGAACACCACTCATTTTATGGATATAATCTAGATTTTATTTTCTAAATCAATTTTAATATCTATATAATTAGAAATACTTATTAGTAACTACATAATTGGTCATAATTTAATTAATATATTAGATTAATTTAAACATTACTAAATATTTTATGTTATATGTCTCATAAAAACGAGAAAATCAAGGTTATGTCTAGAGATTCAAGAAAACGCTTACAAAAAGATATAATCCAAATAATTAAAAATCCTCTTACTGAACATGGTATTTATTATACACACGATGATTCGGATATGTTAAAAGGATATGCTGTTGTATTTGGTCCAGCAGATACTATTTATAGATATGGTGCTTATATGTTTAAATTTAAATTTCCTACCAATTATCCTGTTAGTCCTCCAAAGCTAACGTACTTAACTAATGATGGTAGCACACGATTTCATCCTAATTTATATAGAAATGGTAAGGTATGTCTGTCTGTATTAAATACATGGAGAGGGGAAGGATGGACTTCTTGTCAAACTATCACTTCTATTCTACTAATTTTAGTAACTTTATTCCACAATAAACCTCTTTTAAATGAACCAGGAATTAAAGAAACGCATAATTCCTTTTTACCATACAATAAAATTATTACTTACAGAAATGTAGAACATTCTATTATAAATACTATTAAATTAGGATTAAATCCGCAAGATTGTCCTATTCATTTATCTTGGTTTTTTCCATTTTATAAAAAATTTATTAATAAGAATAATGATAATATTGTAAAATATATACAAGAATTAATAGATAATAAAGAATTTAATGGTAGTTTCTGTACTTCTATTTATGGACTTAATTGTAATACAGATTATAAAATGTTAATGGATACATTCAAAACTATTGTTTCAAAATTGAATTAAATAAATATTAATATAATAGAAATATATAACTATGCATTTCTGTCCAAAATGTGGTAACATGTATTATTTAACTCTATTTGACCAGGATCAGAATAAATTAATTTACTATTGTAGAAATTGTGGAAATAAAGATAAAACTTTAGTTAATAACTTAAATAACTTATTTGTAAGCAAAACAGAGATTAATACACAAATGAATTATAAGGATGTTATTAATAAATATACTAAATTAGACCCAACATTACCTCGTATTACAACCATAGATTGCCCAAACGATACTTGTAAATCACGACACATGATAGAGCAAAAAGACGGAACAGAAGTTCCTGAACAAGAAAAAGAAATTATTTATATTAGATACGACGATGCTAACATGAAATTTGTTTATTTATGTGGAGTTTGTGATACTGTATGGAATACACAAACTAAATAATTAATTAAAATTGAAAATATATTAAATATTTTTTAATATATTAATATAAGATGAGTAGTGTTTTAGAAGAAGTTGATGTTGAACAACAGTTGGAAGACCAAGAAGGAGAAGATAGTCCTGTTATAAAAATAAATACTGAAGTAAATGATGAAGATGATAATAAAAAATCAAAATTTAAAGTAGGAGATCTTGTTATTGATATGTTAAATTTTAAAAGTGATAAAGAAGTTCAACCTATCTATATTGTAAAGGCTATTAATGAGAATGGAAAATATATAATTGAACAACAGAATGTAGAAGAAGGACAAGACAACAATACTCCATATGAAATTGATGAAGATGATTTAACACATGTAAATCCTGAATCACCTGAAGGTCCATACCAAGAACTAAATATAGATGAACCCGATAACTCAACAAATTTAAAATTTGAACTATCAGTAGAACAACAGAAAATGGTAGATGATGGTATTAAAGAAGAAGAAGAAGAAGAAGAAAAATTAAATGAAATTACTGATGATGAGGACGATGATGATGGAGATGAAAGCGATGATGGCGACGAATTTAAAAAATTAGAAAATGATATTTCAAGAGATTATTTATTAAGCTATCACCCTGAACTAAAACAAATCAATTATGCCGAACTTCTTTCCCTGTCGAAAATTACAAGAAATAAAAATGGCGTTATTATAGATCCATTGCATAAAACATTCCCATATTTAACTAAATTTGAAAGGGCAAAAATCTTAGGACAAAGAGCAAAACAAATTAATAATGGCTCGTCTATATTTGTTAAAGTTACACCAAATATTATAGACGGACATACTATCGCTTTAATGGAATTAAACCAAAAAAAAATTCCGTTTATTATTAAAAGACCACTACCAAATGGTGTTAGTGAATATTGGAAGGTAAGTGATTTAAATATGTTAGAATAGTTAAAAAGATTTTAAATATAAAATTTTTTTAACGAAATGGTTTATATTGTTGTTTAGACAATAATACATATGTTTGTTTTTTTGTTAATGTATTTGTTGTATTAGCATAAATATTTTGCGAAGAACTAATTCTAGTAGACCCACTAAAAATATTTCCTATACATAGTCCCCCCGCTGTTTGCTTTCCTTGTTCGTCAACTTGACCACCGTCCCTTTTTATAAGCAACGGTCGAAATAATTTTAAGTTTGTAGATGTTGTATTATAACGACCATATTGAAATTTATTATTCTTACATATTAGTATTTCATCTGTATTAAAACTACCAAAATTTAAGGACAAAGTGTTACTATTTGTATTTGTAAATACACGTTTAAATTTATATTCATATTTTCCACTTACTGTATAAATATATTTATCATATATTCTAACAGAATTATCAATATATGTATATGTTGATAAACTATAATTGTCTTGATCCGGTATAAGTTTTCCCTCGAATATTGTTTTTTTAATTCCCAATTGTGTCTGAAATCTCTCGATTTTCCATATTATATCTCCGGTGTCTCCATATGTACTTCTAAAATCATTCGTTGGTTCCGTAAAATTATATCCCTTCCAAACTATTTTAACACTATTATTATCAAAATCCAACATATCATTAGAATTATTTACTTGAAGCGGTGGTGGTAATTCTACACAATTTATTATTATATTTTCTGGAAATACTAATCTATTTTCAAAATTTTCATTACCATAACTAGATGAACCCGTTAAAGATATCGCATATATATTTGAAAATCTTTTATGTCCTTTAAAATCATCCGCAAATTTCACCACTGCTTTCACCCCATCTGAATTGTAGTATATAGTAGTATAACCTTCTGGTTTAGGTATTACGGATAGTTCTGAAATATCATAAGGATAACAAAATAACAATTCTAATGGAAATTCTTGTTCCTTAATTGAAAATCTACCAGATATAGGATTTCCAGAACTATTTGTTAATAATAAATTTGTCGGTGATTGTGATATAATATTTGACGAAAAATCTATTGTATTATATGGGTTAATATCTCCATCTTCATTTCTAAATATACCATTTCTAGAAGAATTAAATCCTGTTTCAGCAAACCACCCTTTTTTCTCTTGAGACTCTGTAAATGGTGCATTTGTAAAATTAATTAATTCTCCATTTACTTCACTAATTTTGCTTGGTGCTTTTGAATTTCCGGCTTCATCATCTAGAATTTCTGATGTTGCAAAATTAAATTTAGCATTCACATTAATATCAAATATTGCTGGTGTTTCTTCTATTTTAGGGGTTATTTGGTCTCCGCCTAATATTGTTATTTTAAAAACAGGATTTGAGTCTGTTATAAAATTACCAGCTGAATCTGAAAAACTTCTTAATCCTATACTTTGAAATTTATTTCCGATTTTCGCCCCCGACCACGTATTTACTAAAACATGACTGTAATTAATTGATATAGATGATAATTCTACTATAAAATTTATTAAAGATTGATTTTCAAAGGCAAATTGTGGATTATGAACTCCATTATTATAAATAGTATCATCAACAGTTATATCATCTGTATCATCCCAATTATAAACATTATAACGTTTATTTAAGTTTCTATTTAATAAAGTATTTGGTGGACCATCGTACCTTAGTTCTGGTTCTTCGCAACTTACTAATGGTTGAGACCATTTCCAAAAATCACTCAAAAATAAATCTCCCTGTGAACAACAGAAATTTATATTATTATACTGTAGGAAATTAAATTTAATATTTTTTTGGTATATACTACCGGAATCAATATACTCCATTTTTAAATTATTATTTAATTCAATGCTTTTGTTAATTATATTTTTAGCAGAATCTAATGTTCTCTCATTTGTACTTGATTTACCTATTAAAGAAGTAATGTATAATTTAATATTTGTTGAAAATAATATTAGTTTTATTCCTTTATCATTATTTACAGTATTAATTTTATTATTAGATATGCTAGTTATTTCTAGTCCGTTGCTATATGGACTTCTCCAATTTATATTTGGAGATTTATTTTTAAATAAAAACTCATCAATAGAGTTATAATCTACATCTAATGGGTCGGTGTCCGCTGTTGATAACATAACGCTTGATGAAGAAAAATTTGTACGGGAGTAAAATATATTAGAATTATATATTATTTTTGAAGATGATTTGTACGCATTTTTAAACCCTTTCAATGAATTCGCATCATTATCAATAATAAAATATGGCTGTCTAGTTTCAATACGAAAATCGGTCGGCTTATTTGGTGGTAATTGTCGAAATACATTCCTTATGGTTAAATAATTTTGTGCGTTTCCTAATAATTCTGTACTTCTAATACCAATAAAATTTAAGTAACCAAATAAAGGACAAGTTTCATTATAATTAATAGGATAACTATATATCGCTACGTCAGTTCCATTACTATCTATATTGTAATTTATTGTTTTATTTCCTTCAATATCTAATGTTTTATCTTCTTTTAGTTTATCTAATCTTATTTGAAAAACGCGACTTATTATTTTAAATTTATCTTTATCTAGTGTTCCTTTTAAAAAAGTATCTTCTACAGTCCCAATTTTAGTTCTATTATAACTGATATCATCGCCTTCTAACACATGAGAACCACTAGCAACATCTATTAAATAACCATATTTTGGTGTATTAGCACTTAAATCTGTACCACTCCATTCTACTTTGAAATATTCTTTATTTTTTCCATTGCTTAATAGACGTAAATTTGAATCTATTAATTGAACTCCGTTAACATTACAAGCTTTAATACTATTATTATCTAATACAATACCTCCTTTCCATTGGTCATTAATAGGATCAACACTTGTTACAAATGTTGTCTTTTTATTTTCATTAAATGTGTATTGTATCGACATATTATCTTTAAATTCTACTAAATTTCTATATTCTACTACGGTACAATTACTAACATTTATTTTATTTGTAGACTGGTCTATTCCAGTACTATTTAATGTAGACCAACTTTTACTAGTATCATTCCAATTAAACGCATAGTTTTCATAATTATAATCAGACCCTGTATTTTGGTCTACTTTATAATAAGGTGTTAATGTTTTGCGGGGCATGTTTACTTCATTTAATCCCACCATAGTGTCGTATTCAGTAAATCCTCTTATTATACTACCACTTGCTTTTTTAAATGTAGGCATATAATTTGAATTTTCGTGAGCTGAAATTATGTTTCCAGATGTATCAGTTGTTATTTCATTTTCCGACAAGTACGTCCCAGCTTCATTATATTCAACTTCGTTTATATTCAAATAATTCCCAATATATAATTGCCTTGATATATTGCTTTTGGCGTATAAAGTATGCCTAGAAGATGAAAGACTACACCATATTAGATTTTCTATGTGGTAATTCCACTCGATATTAACTGGTTTGTGTGGTCCCAACTCTATCGATAAAGTCGATTCTATTGTATTAAACCTTGATTGATTGAAAGTTGTCGAAATGTCGTATACGTCTGTAGCAGGACCTATTGGATTATCACTTACATCCGCATTTAATATGCTTTGATCATTTTCATTCAAAAAATCGAAAACTTCTAATTGACTAGGAAATAAATGGAAATTATAACGAAACGGTGAAATTATTTTATCTTGACCCCTTGATATTGACTTACTTTGTCCCGGAAGAGGAACAAAAGCGTCCTCCCATTTCCCTTTATTATTCATTAATTGTATTGTATCTTTAATATCTTCTTTTGGTGTTTGAGAAATATTAGGTTTATCTCTATTTATATAATATTGTTTATTGTCTTTAACACTTCTTAAATAATCCGTTGTAAAATTCGCCATAAAATCATATGGTGAAATTACATATCCACTATATACATAATTAAATACCATTAAATCATCTCTTGCCTTTCCAAGTATACAGTCTTTGTGAAAACAACTTTCTTCTATTGCCGTATCTAATCTAATTACTAAATAATTTGGCCTCTTTCTATTATTTATTTCATCATAATCCTCGTGGCCAATAATATGTTGGTCGGTATTGTTATGTAAATAATATTCTGATAAATCCAATATTAATAAATTTCTTCTAGTATCATTTTTAAAATCTGTTATTACTTGAGAATTTCCATTAGCATTATTTAACCAATTAGGAACATTATTCGCGGTTAAGTTTTCTGTAAATTTTTCTACATTATTTTTATAAAAAGGCCAATTATATTCCCAGTGGTCAGGTAAAATATTACCTGAGTCATTAAATTGGCTATCTGGACCTTGTAACATTAATGGAAATCCTCTCATAAATTGTGCGGGGCCAATATTATTATTATTTAGTTCATATCCCACTGTAGTTACTAAATCAATTTTTAATAAATCTTTATGAGTTTTATAAAGAGACATCCATGGTAATTGTGTGTTTGAAGTTCCAAGTGTAATTTTATCTACATTTTTACACATTTTTCTCCATTTATTATAACAATTAGGTCCTACTGGATGTTGTGTATTATTTCCATTTTTTATAGTAAATTTAGGGACGTTGCTTAATGGTGTTGCCATTTAAATATAATATATATTATTTTATATTATATTTCATCGATAAATATCAAAATCTTATTATTTTTTAGTATAACATTCCTTTGAGTTCGAAAATAGATTTAATGAATTCCATTGTTTCACAGTTCTACAATTATTTCCCGAAAAACCGTTAAATCCTGTAGCGCCATTTTTATTTTTAATAGCACTAGCATATCTCATTTTTGTTGAACCTACTTGTTTTTTATCAGCCATATTTTTTGTTGTTCCGCGTTTTCTGCATTTTGGATCCACAGGAGGACAGAAACAAAACTTATTATTATTATTATTCGAATAATATCCGCCATCATAAACAAATCTTGTTTCAATATATACACACTGTAGTATTGTTGTTACTCTTCCTGTTCTTTTGTCTATTTCTTGAGTTCCATAATTAATTGGAACATCAAAATAATTATTTGTAGTTTCATAAACTTTATCAAAATAGGAAATGATATATTTTATAGTTATATTTCCAGGTGACGGATTTAATACATTATTCCAAGTTAAATATAAATAATAATTATTATTTGATTTTTTTTTTACATTTCCATTTAAACTAGAAATTGTATCATATCCTATTGTTATAGTTGATTCATTACTTTCACCTTCGCTCATATTAAATATATATATATTAGCTATATATTTATATATTCAACGTTCACCCCCGTGGTCCTCACAAATACATACCCCCCTGTTGATAATATGGGAGACCCTATATCATTACTGTACTGTTGGACACTTTGACCATATGGCCAACTGGTGTCGTTGCTAGGAAGTGTACCTTCTTCACTGTATGATACTGAAAATTTTAATTGTACTTGATCAGTTGAATCTATAGGAAAATTTTCACTGTTATTATCAGTATAAAAATACAATTCACTCTCCAGATTTCCGTCTTTATTTATTCTTTTAACTGTTATTTTATAGTATTTTGCGTATTTAATGTTGGTCCAATTTAACTTTATATTTTCATTCTCTAAAATTACTGTTAAATCTATTGGTGTTACAGGTATATTAAAATATAAAGTTTCACTTTTTGTATGAATATATGATGAAAAATTAGCTGAAATATCAATACTATAATCACCAGGAATATAATTAAAATTACTATTATCTAATGTATAACTATTATTCGTTGTATTTTCTGGAAAACCTTCCACCAAATTATATGTGTCGTTGTCTTGTTTTCTCAACATTACTCCATAAGTAAGAAAATTGTAGTGTACTATATTATCCCACGAAAATGATATTTTATTATTATTATATGGAGAGCTTTCTTTAAAATTAGTTATAATAGGTGGAGACAGATTATATCTTCCTATATACCTCGGTAATCTTATTTTACTATAACCTTGTGTGAAATTATTAGGTTGGTTGGGTAGGGAATATCTTGGTGATATATAAAATGAATACTTTGTATCTTTCACAAAAATTCTTGATTCATCCGAAATATCTGGTGTATCATCTGATTTTATATTATATGATACACCGACATTAACTCTATTTCCAACCGTTGGGGGTTGAGTTTGAAAATGAACTATACCATCAATTGGCCAAGAATTTGGTATCGGATTTGCTTTAATAAAAATATCATAAATATAATTTGTATTATTGTCTAAATTATCTTCATTATGGGGATTATCCCAAGTTAATGAAAATCTATCATCCTCATATTTATAATCTATTGTTCCGTTTTGTATATGTCCCTCAAATGAATAACTATATACATTATAAATATTTTCAAATACTATTTGGTATTTGTAATTATGATTCATACTAATATCGTAATCGCTGTACGTAATTTTATCATTGTCTATAATTAAACCCGATAATAATGTTCCACTAATATCAAAACCCCCCTTTTGTTTTCTATGTCTATATAATTTTGCGTTTTGACTAGAAGTAGAAGTAGAAGTAGAAGTAGAAGTAGAAATAGAAAATTCTATATTATTTGATAGAGCTTTATTTATTATACTCACGTTAGTAACACTCATTATATAAAAAATAAATATTTTATAATGATATTTATTTTTTTTTAGAATTTCCAATTATTTCCACAACTTAAACAAGTTACAAATGTCGTCATTGGTTCATCTGCTGATCTTGTTTGTAGCTGATAGTATGTACATAAATTTTTTTTACATTTACTACAATGAAACTCATCGGTCGCAGCAGACATATCAATTTCTGTTAAATTTTTATCCCTTTTAATTTTTGCTTCAATTAATTCTTTCCACATTTTAGGATTTAATTCTTGGTGGTTCATAAATGCTAATTCTCTTGCTTTTATTTTTTTTTTCTTAATTTTATTTAATAATTTTCTACTACCTGCTGTTGATTTAGGATTTATATTCATATAAATGCTTTTAAATCTGTCTATATAGATTTGAATAAAATACTTATTTTCTCATTTTCTAACTATATTTCTTTCTTTACAAGTTTTAATGGTATAATTGAATATACCTTTTTCAACATTGAATGATAATTTATCATTTTTTATTATATTGTTTAATTTTACTACTAAATTCTTTCGAAATGTCGATGGGTCTTCTACTTTCATGATTAATAATACACTATTTAAATGTTTAAGTCGTTTTCAATTTTATCAATCTTCATCACTGATATAACTTTCTTCCGATAATTCTGAATCCAAAATTTCTACCTCTTCATCTTCTGTATCATACTCGTCTTCATCTTCCTCTTCCTCTTCCTCTTCATCATCTATTTCACTATCCTTACCCATTACTTCTTCATCTGTCTCTTCTGTATCTTCTGCTTCGGTTTCTTCGTCGCCATCGTCTTCAGGAATATAATCATCGTCATCTTCTTCATCGTCCCCTACTACAAATCCGTCTTTATGATAACCTTCCTTTGTTTTTTCACTATCTGAAATATCATCCAATTCATCCGGTTCTTCACTGTCTTCTTCACCTAAACTTTCAAATCCTCCAAATAATTTTTCATAACATTTTTCCCAATCTGATAATAATAAATCATCTAAATTGTCCTTTTCAAATGAATTCTTATTAAATGTTTTTACTAACATCAACGTTCCATAATATAAATTACTATCTAGTGGTGGAGGCAAGTCATATTTATTTTCACTACCTGCTCTACCGTTGTCTTTTGCAAATACAGTAATGTAATATGTTTCACCCCCTTCCTTAAATTCCCAGGTATGTCTCATATCAAAATTTTTATTATTTCTATAATTACATTTTTTATAAAATTCTGCCCTATCTTGCTTTAACGATGACTCTTTTTTATTGCTATTCTTATCAATAATCACTACTTTTACCATTTATGATAATCAATAAATAAATCGGTTTAAATAGTTTCTCGAATATATTATTTAAATGAGTAAGTGTTATATTCCCGAAATAAGTACTAGAAAAATAAATAGTGAAAATGTGTCTAAATTAAAGAACAACTTTTCACATAACATATATAATAAAAAATTTGTTTGTGGACCTGATGGATTTTATGAAATTAAAGATAATACAATTAGTAAATTTGTTACAATTATACAAAATGAAATGATTTTCGAAAATTTTATAGATAAAAATACACTAATAGTAAGTAATCAATTTGATAAAAAATTAGGAGATACTGAATATATACCATTTGAATCAAATGATATACATATAGAATATATATGCTTTGATATTCCAGAATCTAATAATAAATTTGTGTTGGAGTTTTTTAATAATAGATGTCGGGATTTTTACTTTCAAACAAAGAATAAAATTAAACAAAATAACGTTTTTTTAAACAATGACGTAAGTTTAATTTTAAAGACACTTAATGTTTAACATATATATATGTTATTATGGATTGTTCAACAAATAATTATATCAGTAGTTTTAATCGTAACTGTACATTATATTTACATATTTTTCAAAAATAACCTTACCGTTCCCAAGACGAAAGATTTAGTAAAAAAACCTACCGAACAATATAAAAAGATATATAGTTCTATAAATAAACCCAAACAAGAAAATAAGGCTATGAAACATGAATTAAAAAATTTTATACAAGGATTGAGTAAAAAAAATATAAAAAAGGAAAGACAATATGACGATAATAATAGGTTTCAACCGTCCACATCTATTGGTGCTTATAGTAATTATTAAACTATTTAGAGATATGTAAATATATTTATAAAATGAAATTCACAGACCACCAATTAAATCAAATTTTAGAAGATTTTCCTAATTTCGAACTTTCTTATGAAAAAAAATTACATAAAAAAGTTCAAAGTGATATTTATTTGACTATACCCAAGGGTAAAAAATACTTTGCTTGGTTTAAACTCTACAAAAATATTCCGATGTGTTTTTTTCTTGAAATAAATAGACGCAATAAATGCATTGAAAATATTATTCATTATCAATTTCCATTCGATAAAATTTTATGTAGCCATAAAGGAACAATATTATATGGAACAATGTTTTTTGTTAATAAAAAACGCTGTTTCAATATTGAAAATATATATTACTTGAAAGGTATTAATATGGCTTATTCTAATAATTATATTATTATTAAAGAAATGCACAATTTGATGAAATCTTATATAAGACAGTCTTATTACAATAATAACTCTATATTATTAGGGTTACCAATTATTGATACAAACTATTATAATATTACCCAAAAGATTAATAATTTATATTATGATGTATTTAGTATTCAATATAGATTACTTTATAATAATAAACCCTTTTTAAATGAATTAATTAAAATTAATAAACAAATATATAAATATTTCTTAGTTAAACCTACAATTATTAATGATATTTATGATTTATATGTATTGAATGATAAAATATATGAGAAATTTTCTGTTGCGTTTATCCCTGATTATAAATCTAGTGTTATGATGAATTCATTATTTAGAAACATTAAAGAAAATATTAATTTGGATGCGTTAGAAGAAAGTGATGATGAAGATGAATTTGAAAATGTTAGTTTAGATAAATTTGTAGATTTAGATAAAAAATATGTTATGAAATGTTTGTATTTACCCAAATATAAATTATGGCAACCCATCGAAACCGTTAATCAAAATGTTTCTCAAAAAAGAGAAATTTTATTTTATAAAAAAAATAACAACTAATTATATATGCTAGCAAATAATAATAACGATCAATTTATAGCTAATAAAACTTCTTCGACAGATGGTGTTACTTGTTCCAGTAAAAAATTTATGTCTGGTGGTAACCCCTATGGTGTTACAAATAATTCGATGAATGCTGATGTCCAAGCTGGTTTAGGAAAATCGAGACCTTCTGCCGATAGTCATTATAGTAATTGTAATTCACAAAAAGGTGGTGCTCATGATTATGATGCGGATACTGTTGGGCAAAATTATGGTTATACTAAAGCAGGCGCCGCTTATGCTGGAGAATTAAGAGGAAGTTATGCTCCTATTACCGTTCAACACAAGACAAATATGTGTGGTGGTAAAAAGAAAAGACGTAGAAAGAATAAATCAAGAAAATCAAGAAAACATACAAAAGGAGGTAGAAGAAAACGAAAACGAAGAAAATCACGTAGAAAATCTAAAAAATCCCGTAGAAAATCTCGTAGAAAATCAAATAGAAAGTCTAAATCTCGCAAGAATCGCAGACGCAGAACTCGTAAAAGAATGAAAGGTGGTCGCTATCAACAATATGGAAGTAATGTTCCTAATACACCAAGTTATTCTGGACCAAATACCAAAGGACCTATGCCTTGGGCTACTGGACCTGTCGGAATTAATCGTCAAATGAATTGTTAAATATAAATTTTATATTAAAAAATATATTTAATTACTTATAAATTTCATCCTGTATATTATTATCTTTTACTCAAACATATACCTTGAAACATATTTACTTCTTCCTTTTTCTTTTTCTTTCTTACTTTTTTATCTATGTTTTTTTTTGGATCATAAATTGTTTCCCACAAATTATTTTCATATTTATAAATGTCGCTCTCTATTAATTTAAACTTTTGTTTCTTGTAAAATGCCCTCCGTTTAGAATAATGTCTTTGAAACAACGAATGTGTGTCTACAATATCTATTACTAATGCTTGTTTATGTTTTTGTCGTAAAATACGCCCCACCGATTGAGTAACATCTACCTTTGGGGTAGACATTACAAGTGTTGTTAATGTTTTAATATCTAATCCTTCTTCCGCCATAGCATATGTAGCAACTATTACCTTCTTCCCTTCACTTATTTTTAAATCTTGCTCTTTCATTCCCCCTATATAATAACCTACTGTTGCTATTACTCGATGTTTAATTGCTTCATAAATATATGCTAATTGTTTCTTTTGATGTCCTAAAATCATAATTTGTTGGTCTTTGTTTTCAGCTAATGTATCTTTTATTACCTTTATTATAAATTCAGTTCGTCTATTAAATTCACAAATCTTCTTTATCATTCCGGTATAATTCACCTGGCCACGGAAATTTAATTCTATTTTATTGAATTTTTCATCATCTATTTTATACGTTATGGCCTTTACCAACACATTATCTTCCCCTTTTCTTTCCACTTTACATACTATGTCTCCTAAAAACCACTTAATAATTTTGGTTAAACCATCCTTTCGTTTGATAGTTGCTGATAAACCAAGTGTATATTTTGTTACAATTTTAAAGAATGCTCTACTAAATACTTCAGCACTTATATGATGACACTCATCTACTATTGTTAATCCATATCCCTTGAATAATTCTTTATTATATTCCTTCATACTTAAACTTTGTAACATACAAATTACAATATCCTTATTCTCCACATCTATTGTTTTTGCTTGAATTCTTCCCACTTTTGCTTCTGGTAAAAATTGCTCGATTCGTTCAACCCATTGTCTTAACAAGAATTCTTTATGAACTATTATAATTGTTTTCTTTTTCAATGCAGCCACTATATACAACGCTAAACACGTTTTTCCAAAACCAGTATGTAATGCTAAACACCCACCGCCTCCTCCACTATCATTAACACGCTTTAAATATTTCTCTACTACTGGTTTTTGCTTATCTCGTAAAGAACCTTTGAATTTTAATGAAATTTCGTCTCCATCATCTATTTCAAATGCGTCAGGAGGACCATACATTTCAGTTCCATAATAACGTGGAATATAAATCTTTTTATTTGATTCTCTATAAACTGGAAAGGGTTCCGGTTGTACTGGTGAACTTTTAGGAACAAATGCCTTTACCATTAATTCTTTCCTTAATAATCTTTGTTCTTCAACGCTAAAATATTTTTTTTTAATTGAATATCCTTTATAACCCAAATATGTAGTCGGTTCATCTTCTTCTTCCATAATATATAGTGTATTCTTCTTTATTTAGATTGTTTTTTTTCAATTTTGGCTAAGAAAAAATATACTATTATGATATATGGAAAATATGTTTAAATCCGTCATGAAAAATAATCACTATTTAGTATTAACTATCTTGCTATCTGTTTTTATTGTTTTTGATATTCATGTTCCCCAAGCTCTTGCCGATATGATAGATAATCCTATTGGTAAAATTTCTGTCGCTGCTCTCTCCTTGTGCTTGTTATCTATGAATACTTTATTAGGAGTTATTGGATTGGTTGCCGCTTATGTTTTAATTCAACGTTCAGCTGATACAACAGGAACACAAGCAGAACGGGATTATTTGCCAAGTGAGGCCAAGAAAAAATCGGTGTTAAATGCTATGAACCAATTTCCTTTAACTGTTGAAGAAGAGGTTATAGCAAAAATGCTTCCTATGAATAATCAAGTCGATTATTCTGAACCCGAATTTAAACCCGTCTTAGGAGATACTCATAATGCCAACAAATGTTAAAATTTTATTCTAATAATTTTTTTATTTAAGATTATTTGGAGAGAAATTTATTTTATTATACCTGATTTATTAATTTTAATAATATAAATTATACAATTTTATATTATCATTCTAAAATGTATTATTAACACGTTATCAAGTTTATTTATTTTTCTCTCCAAATAATCTCTAATGAAACTTTTTTGAAATATTCTTATTGTTTATCAACCACTTCCTGATCGAGCTGGTCCACCAACATTATTTCCTCTATTTGTACTTTTTCGTATAATGTATCCTAATATACAAATAATTATTATTCCTACTATTCCCCCTAAAATTGGCCAAAGATATACCATTAAATAATACAAACCCGTAGAGTTATCAACGCTGCCTAACCCTTTAGTACTAGGAACCATCATATCAAATAAACTATTGCCTTCTCCCTCTTCAACGGGAACACATGTTAAAGATTTTCCCTCAGCATCTGGTGATTCTCCTGGTCCATTACTTGTTCCTTTTTTATTAATATTCATTTCATCTGCTTTAGGAGTAATTTTAACCATCGATTCGCTTTTTATTAAACTTGCTAATGTTTTAAATTCTCGATTTTTCATATTTATTGCTTGATCTTTATGAAAAATAATCATTTCATCTTTATTATTACATCCCCAAGAAAATGTACCACCATCAAATATATAAAAAGCTGACTGTGGAATTACATCATTTAAAGTAAAGTTATTCACATTTATTGGTATGCTTGTATTTTTTTTTGTAGGCGAAAATGGGATAATTTTGCTAAACCATTTAGAAGAAGTTCCTGATTTTTCATTATTAACTATTGGAATACAAATATACACATTTTTTCCACCTCCTGCCGTATGTGTTATTATTAATTCGCCATCAGCATTAAAACCATCATATGTATTTAGAGATTTTAAATACAGCCTGACGCTCGATACTGTTAAATCTGATCCCCCATAATTTATCACATTAGGTGCTGAAGCACATTCTATATCTAAATATGTTCCTTTGTTCTCCACTGTACAATTTGATAATCCATATTTATATATTAATTTGCATTTTTCAGTACAATCCTGGTATTTTCCCCCTTTTACTAAATTTATAGGAGCAGTAGTTAATTTACAACCCGTCATTATTATATTAACTTTATAATAAAAAAATCTACTTTTATTTATATACAAATGTTATTATCTAGAAAAAAGTTATATAGAATAAAAAAAACCAAGAAACAAAGTAGAAAACAAAGGAAACAACGTAATAAAAAAAAATATCGAAAAAGAAAAGGTGGAAAAACTCGAGCTAAAAGAAAACCATTAAATTTGAGAAAACGAACCATGAAATTATATGGTGGTAAGAAAATAAAAAAAAAATATTCTAAACTCCACCGTGTTAAGCATAGGAAAAGAAGGAGTCAAAGTGGCGGCGGAGGTTGTATCGGGTCATTATGTTCACGCGATGATGCTGTTGAGGATGATGTTATAGCTAATCAACTTCCTGATAATACTAATCAATATATACAAGAGGAGTTCAATGATAGACAAATAAACGCGATTAGAGATATGGAAAAGAAACGATATTTAACAATTATGAATAAAATAGATCCAGACTCTGGGGTCGCTACTACTCCTATTATTGTTCTTGTTAGTTTGAAATCACAAGAAGTAACACAAGAAGTAACACAACAAGAAACAGGTGCAGAAATGCGTAATTTGTTTAATGAAGATGGAGACGATGACACAGAATCAGACAACGGAGATGAAATTAATTATGAAGAAATTAAAACAAATTTCAAAAATTATATAAACTCTGTTATTGGTGTATCTCAACAAAACCATGAAGAAACCGGTGTTGATGTAGAGTTAAATGAACAATTTATAAAGCATAGCCATAGTCTTAGTGCGTTTAATGTTATGTCTACTAATTTCGAATACACTCCTGTAGGCTCAATAAATAATAATGAATATACAACAATTCTTCATATAAGCGAAGTAGCAAGAAAATTAAGAGATATTAATAAGAGATTATTTCTTGCGGAATTAATAAACCGTGTACCATATAATAATGATCAGATTACGGATATACTTCGAAATAGATTTACTACTCCATCGGTGGGTTCTTCTAATAATCCTATAATAGGAAATTTTCTCCAAATGTTGCAAACTGTTGTCGAGGGGGGACAGTGTTTGAATAGTGTTCAATGCGATGATGGGTTGGAATGTTTACTAAATGGTGCTGGAGAAAATATTTGTTCGAGACCACCAGGACCAAATGGAGGACCAAATGATGGAAGTGGATTAACACCAGGAGCAAGTGGATTAACACCAGGAGCAAGTGGATTAACACCAACAGGAACAGATACACCAACAGATACACCAACAGGAACAGAACCAACAACACCACCACCACCAGTACCAACAACACCACCCGGAGGAACAGGAGGAAGTGGTAGTGGCGGTGAAAGTGGTGCAACTGGACCGTGTACTACTGGTAATCGACCAAACCCTCTTACAGGTATAGCTAATGTCCCTGTTCTTCTGGATGACGGAGCAGGGCTTTATTCGAACGAACCCACTTGTAGACCCAGGACTAATGGCGATGGTAATGATATTTTCTGCCAAGATGAGTTTGAGGAGGATGACGAAGTTTGGGTTTGTAGAGAATGTAAATCTCAGTTTTTAATATCATGTAGGCCAGATAGAAACTTTCCCTGGGACTCTCTGGATAGAGGAATCCGTAAATGGATTGAAACGAGGACTGTATATAGGGACGGGGTCAGGACTTCATTAAGACCACCGCCCAGATGCCCAAATTGCAATACCGAAATGCCACAAGAGACAATTAATCATTTTTTTCCACCTCAAGGAGCAGGAGGAGCTCAAGGACAACAAGGACCAACAACACCACTCGGAGGAACAGGAGGAACAGGAGGAACAGGAGGAACAGGACCACAAGGACCATCAGAACCAACAACAACAGGAGGACCAAACTCATTACCTACTCCCTATTTTGGGGCTGATGACCAAGTGAGATTCTTGGAAGGGTGGGAAGATACGTTAATTCCAACGTCAGGTCCTGATGGCGTTCCGGTGCTCACTGGACAAAATGACGGTGGGTCTGGTTACGCTGATTACAGAATCGTTTCACAACAAATATCTGGACTTAGTCCCAGGGCTACACATTCAGCCGCAAATGTTCCCTTTCTATACTTGGTCGCAAATCAATTATCAATAAATCGGGGGCTCGGACTTTTAAATTTTGACCTAACACAAGGTTT
>VMHT01094574.1_pt1 | contig 51000 bp, 62 predicted proteins | sample 4693611 | NCBI WGS metagenome assembly VMHT01 (sample SAMN12280063, study PRJNA550983) | marine metagenome | isolation source: seawater sampled from same location over 5 years 0.02-0.2 micron viral filtrate | place: USA: collected off the coast of southern California halfway between the port... ... | reverse complement strand
CAAACCAGGATAATATAATGTTGCTTCATTCCCGTACACCTCGTCGATCCTATTATCAATCCCGCGGTCCACGATCTTTTCTGCCATCTTCTTGGCCTGTATTCCAAGGTCCGTGAGGTCCATATAACCTTCACCTAAACAGTATTTCTCTAGATAGAGATGCATTGCCGTGCCGCGCGCTGCGCTAGTCTTTGTTATCTCAGCCGCTTTAGCATGGCCGATACGATCTCGCCACCTTTGCAGGCTAGCTGCTTTATCTTTTTCTTGAGTCGCCGACAAAATGCTAGTAACTGATGGTAAGGGCTGTCCTTGAAGAACATCTGTAATAGTATAATGTCTGCTACCTTTATGAATGGCGCGAGTAGAAGTCGGATAATCATATTTTTGTACATTTATTAAATCCATATTACTATCTCATTCGCCTAAAAACAATACTCCAATAGCGCGACCATTCTGGACTTCCCGGAACTAGTCTAACTTTTGGTTTGTTAGCCTTTTGGCTTTGTCTATACCTTTCTTCAGTAGAGCAATCTCTGCTTTTAACTGTCTGTTTTCCAGTCTTAATGACGTTATCATCGGCCATAGTACTTCTTTCCATTCATGCACTGAGTGATCCCAGTAATCAAAATATTCTTCCACTGTTCTCTCCAACTCCTTTATATATTTCTTATCTGTATCAACTATGTCCAAACTACCGACGTATTTGTATTTGTGTCCTGTAGTTTGTGGTAAGCTCATGTTTTTATTCTATCAATAAATAAGTCAATAGGCCAGTCAGTTTTATAGTCTCTAGGCGTATCGTGATGCAGTTTATGGTTGCCGGCACCTATAATTAGTATGTTCCATATCCACCAAAACCGATCGGACTCTGAGTCGTGCCTTTCTAAATCAAAGTGAAAACAATTTATAGCTGTTTCTCCAAAATGTACTAAAGCTACAGGGAAAACAGATAATAATAAAAACCACTCCCAACCTAAGAAAAAGTACACTGCGCCATGGGTCAACCAAAACCACAACATGTGAGTCATATCAAAAAATCTAAATATAGGATCATCAAAACTTTTCTTTGCCATAAGATTAACTTTACTATCACTAATAGTAATAGACATAAACAAAGGCAGCGCTGCTCTTAGAACACCCAACACAGGATTATCTAAGTTAGGCGAATGTGGGTCTCTGTCTGTGTCAGTGTATCTGTGGTGTGTAAGATGAACTAAAGACCAATTGTTTGGGCTTGATTGTGTTGCTAACCCTCCAACATAACACAAAACTATCTTCCAAAAAGCATTAGTAGTGTAGGACTTGTGAGTAACTAAATGGTGATAACAAATATTAATACCAAACATTCCTAAGAATTGTACAATTGCCCAAGTAATAAGTAGTCTAGCATCTAAATTAAATATAAATGGCCACACATAATACAATAACAATGCTGTAGATCCTAAATACATAAAAGTAATATAGTAAGCAGGAAACCTTTGCAGCTTAGTCATGTGTTTATCTTTAGGAAACAAAGTTCTCATGTTTTTATCCAATCTATAAAATATTTTATCGGGTAGTCATTGGAATAATCACGTGGTCTTTCATGATGTTCTTTGTGATTGCCTTCGCCACCAATAACTATATTTATCCATTTACGATTTTTATGTACAAAGTCAATGTCGTAGTGAAACCAATTAACAAAAAACTGACTAATTAAACTGTAACCAATTGGAAAACAAAACGCCAGTAAGAACCAGTCAAAACCAAACAACCACCAAATCACGATCCCCGTTCCGTAGACCTGGATTGGTGCCCACTTGTGCAAGAACATAATAAACTTATTAGTTAATAAATGTCTTACACCTACTAATAGTTTTAGATCGGGCGATGGTATGTTCATCCAATATGGTAGAAACGTTCTGAGCCAACCTACAAACCAACTGTCCTCGGTCCACGGTGTATGTGGATCCATGTCTGTTCCAAGATGCCGGTGATGATGTAAGTGTGTTGCGACCCAGCCTACCGGCCCTGCAACTGTACCATACACACCAAAGAAAGCTAAAAAGTTATACCAAAACTTTGACGTGCGAAATGCTTTATGAGTAAACAATCGATGATAACCAACATTCGTACCTAGTGTTCCTACCAGAACAGCTAATATGTATGTAATGATTAATCGTGGATCTAAGTTCCAGATGTATTGCCACACCCAACCCAATGTAAAAAATGTAATGAGAAGATACGTGATGGTAAGATAATGCCGATCATATTTTGTAGGAATAATTTCTGTCATTTATAGATACGAACCAGTTTACATACTTTTAACGAATCATTCTTAATTGTAACTTCAGAACTTGTTTGTTTTTTCGTAGCGTGTTTAGCAATAGCTGTCCCTGCTATAGAACAAGTATCACCAAAAACAATGTATGTGTCGTCCCCTGGTTTCGTACTTACAACACTTTCTCCTGGCAAGATGTCTATTTGTTCAAATGTCCATCCTGGATAGTGTTGCATCGGACATAACAATACAGTGTTGTCCTCCATAATTGTAATTTCAGCAGAAGTACAATATGGTTCATAGTGCAAAAGTCCTGCTCTCCATGCATCTGAACGATATTCTTGTACAGTCGTTGCTTCTAAAAAACCATCGCCGCTTGTAGGTATTTCTGGTAAATTAGTAAGCCCTGCGTTGTGTTGATTTAATAATTCTTTAAAAATATCTAAGTGTTCATTTTGAAACACAGATGTTTCGTCCCATTCATAACGAATTTTAAGACTTCCTTCTAACAAAAAATAATTCGTATTAGATTTTACTAAAAAATTATGGTCTGGGTGAAATGTTAATAAAAAATTATCTTCAGCATCTTTGGTATATTCATTAACACTTTCACGTTTTATTCTTTGTTTAGCTTTAGTGTTTTGACTAATAGATATTTGAATTTTATTAGAAACATTAAGAACATTAAAATTTACTCCAAAAATCATATTTCCTCCACCTCTTCAGGATCTACCACGTCAGAAGCATTTGGTTTTAACCAATTTTTAATTTGCTCTTCATCTTCTATTTTATATTTTTCTTTTACAATCCAGTCTCTCATCATGTATATATCTGAATCATAACCAAGTTCTGCAAACCATTTTTGCATTATTCTTTGTTCTTCTCCATTAACTTTATTCTGATAGTCTTCATGGTCTTCTCTTAAACAAAAAGTAAAATCTGAAAGTTTTTCATTGTGGTGTGACCATGTAGTTTCTACTACTTTAGCAGTTTTAGTTTCATTTGTTTCTTCATCAAAATAAAAAGCGTCATCAGGCATGTATTTTGTTGTTTTTGTAAAATCAGAAATATCCATTAGAAAGCCTGTACGTAATACTGTCCATTTAAAAAAGAGCCATCTGCTGTAGCTGGAGAAGTTGTTGTTGCCGGCTGAAAAGGGCTAGGAGCACCAGGAGCAGGGCCAAAGAAGTTTCTAGCATTATCTTGTGTAATCCTATAGTTGCCGCCTGCTGTTGGGGCTGTTAGAACGGTATTTCCTATTGGAATACTCGAGGCCGGAAAACCAGCACAGTTGCTCATGGTAATTATTGTTTGCTGTGTTCCAGAACCATTAAAAAATTTAAACTGACGACTCGGCCAAATTGAGGTGTTTCCATATACCGATGAACCTGCACTTGCATCAAAATTAATAACAAAATCAAAATTTCCTCCTCCTCCAGATGCTCCAGCTGACTGCATAAAACAATCAGTTACAGCTGTAAAACTTTGTGAACCAACTTTCATACTTTGATCAGACATAGTAGGTAATGGTCCTGAGGCTGCATTTCCATACTGCTGAACTGGTGCTTTACCCCCAGTGTTGTGAGAACCTCCAACGTTACCTAAATAATCTGTACCGTTTTTTGCTCCATAAAAATCAGAAACTTCAATTGTATCTGTTGTTCCTGTTGGTATGTTAGCATTAGCAGGAACTGCGTAAGTGTAAGTACCTCCTCTGTTATAAGTACTCATAGTTACGTTTGAAGAAGGACCTCCAAACTCTGCCCTAATACTATTAAAATCTAGTGTGCCGCTGCTGGGAAGTGTCATATTAAATTAAACTCCATTGGTTTAGGAGGATGTTTATCAATATAAGGATCGTAATTACTCCAATGTTCGTGTTTTTCATATATTTTAGGAACATAGTCCCATGAAGAAAACATGAAAGAAATACGGTTTTTTATAACTCCTCGGTTTCTTACTTCACTTATAGCATGATATAAAGGTTTGTCAAAAAGTACTAAATCGTTTTCTTTTGGCTTTATTACTAACATATCGGTGCCTTCAAGGGGCACAAAAGAAGTGTCTAAAATTTCTCTACCGGGTATAAAAGTGGTGTAAGGGAGAATAATTAGTTCTCCTCCTTCCATTTTAGGATCTATATTAACATATAAAATATGAGTATTTAATGCAAACTCTTGCTTCATGTCAGGATCTTGACCTCCATAAGTAACTTCATCATATTTTGCTTGAAGCTCGTTACCGTCTACATGAAATAAAGTTTTTCCTAATGCATTTCTGACCCAATACTCTACGTGATTATCTCTACCTATTAAATGTCTTATTATTTCTTCTAAATAATTAGAAGATTCTTGGGTTTTTCTGCAAAAATTATATGTGGGTATTTCGTTTATGTGTTTTGTACACAAATCTTTTAAATCTCTAAGTCTTTCTGGGTCTAAAACATTTTTAGAATATTTTATATGATCCATTATACCAATCTCGCTTGCTTGAAATAAACTATCCCTTCATCAAAATCAAAGCTGTGTGGATTTCTTAGAAGTTCTTCCGGAGTAACCGCACCCATTCTTGCCCAATTAGTATGGCCATAAAATTTTTTACAAAGGCGATCCACGGTGCACGCTGGTAGGTCCACTACCAATGCGTCCTCAGTAGATTCCGGTATCCACTCTATTTCAAATTCTTCTACTTCCATAACTATTTCGCTTCTCTCCAACCTGGAAAATCACCAGCATCAAACTCATCACTCATTTCCGCTGCTCGTTGTTCTATTTGTTCTTTTTCTTTTTGAGACCAACCTTTCCAAGAAAAATAACCAGTTGTAAAAAGTTCTTGAGCGGCGTCTTCCATTGCACCAGCTTCGTTAGTTTCTTCTATAATAATATCTGTCATTGCACCCATAACATACCTCCTTTCTTATTCTTTCATAGCATACGGATCAGTAGACAACTCTCGTTGTTTCTTCTCCGGCTGCTTGCCCATAATAATTTCTTCCATATTTTTATATAAATAATTAGCCATCTGACCAATGACATTATCTTGTGACAATGTATCAACCAAATCTTTTAGTGACTCATTGTTTTGTAGACATCTAGATATTAGTTTACCACTTGCGCGTAGTTCTCTGTCTAGATAAGAATCTGTTGGCTTTAGTTTTACCCAAAATGCCATTGGAATAATACCTGTGTCAGTAACATCATAGTTTACAATACCAACAACTCGTCTACCATCAATTGGTAGAGTGAAAGTTGCACTAGGCATCCTATTAGGAATTTGTCTTCTCACCTTGTTATCCTTATTAATTAAAGTCATCTCCGTGTTCCTCGATAAATTGGTATAAACTAATATTAGTCTCCTTCACCTGTACTATCTCGTGCCACATTGTTTCTATTGTACTTTCTAATTTAACGATATATCTAGAATTTACAATAATAACTATTACACAAATAAATATTGTAAGGCCAGACAACAAAAAATTAGTGTACGCTTTTATTTCCGTAAGTATTTTCTTCTTCATTGTTGATTAAATCCTCCAGTTTTTGTTCCCACATTCTTTTCCATTCGGGGTCTTTTGCTCTTTCAGCAGCTTTTCGTAGGGAAGATACCCTAACTAAAAATATTACGTATTCATCGTCGTTATCCATCCGTATTCATCCTCCGGGTCTAGTGGTCCCATTATTTACCTACCTCTGGTAAAGTTTCTCTTGACCATTTTGTTTTAGATTCAATCCCACCTTCGACATTAGTTCTTGTTTGATCTAGTGGTAACATTACATAGCCGTTGTGTGTTGTTACTTTCATTCCTAGATGCATAAATTCTTCTTCGCACATAGGACAATCCATTTCGACTCCTTGGACTCTTATAAAGCTATTGCCATCACAACGAGGACAAATAGTTCTAACGAGATTTGCCATTTTTCTTTTTTATTTTTTGTTTAAGTAAAAAATCAATTAATGTTTGAATACTAACAGGAACTTCAAATTTGTTTTTAGCCAATGATTCCAATTGTTTATGTGTGTCTCGAGACACTGAAATTGATTTATAATTAGGGTTTGCCGCCATGGTTCTTTCTCCTTGTTATACTATGTTATATGATAATATATATCAAATATAATATTTGACAATATTATATTTTAATTTATTTTATAGATATCTTCATCACCTTCATGTGTCGGGTGTTATTTCTTTTCCTTTTTAGCATCCGACACTATTTCTCCCCAGTTTGGTCCTTTTTCATAATCTACTTTATTTGGTACACATAAATCTGCGGAAGCTTCCATAACTTCAATTATTTTTTTAGCGTGTTCAGGTGACTCAACGGATATATCTAATTCATCATGCACCTGTATGTGAGGGATAACACCTTCTTTATACAAATTTAGCATTGCTCTTTTAGTCATGTCGGCTGCTGATCCTTGTATTAATTTATTCAAAGCCTTATAAGTAAAAGCTCTTTTTAGAAACTGACCATATTCTTTTTTTGCATCTTCCAGAGGTAGCGGTGTGGATACCCCAAATTCATCGGGTTGCCATAAATTAAAATGACAAGATCTTCCCTCTAGAGTACGTATCTTTCCTACTTCTTCTGCTTGTCGCATTACTCGTTCAGATATCATTTTAACAAATGGTGCATTTCTATGATATTCTTTTAATAAGCCCTCTGCGTCTTCTTTCATTAATCCTAATTCTGACATTAATTTGTTTTTACCCATACCATACATGATACCAAGATTAATTGTTTTTGCTTGCTTACGATCAATGCCGGCCATGTCCGCAATCATCTGATGGAAATCAGCCTCACCTTTGTTGTATGCTTCAACAATTGTACTAGCGCCTTCCATATTCATCTTATGTGCATAGTGTACTAATATCCTGGGTTCTTGTTGTGAATAATCAAAACAACCCCAGGTATGTTTTTCCTCAGGTATAAATAAACTACGTAACATTGGTCCTAATATTTTATGTCGTGCAGGTATCTGTTGTAAGTTAGGATTAGAATAACTAAACCTACCTGTAACTGTACCGCCTTGATCTGATCGTATTTGATTTATATCTGCATGGATTCTACCATTGTGTTCACGTTTTAAAATTGTTTCAATAAATGTAGAGTTCATTTTATCTAGTTCCCTACATGTAACCACCATCTTAGGAAAATCGTGTGGGTGTGTTGCTAAAAAGTTTTTTGTAAAACTTGGTGCTCCCTTTTCTGTTCTATCAAAAGGTATATTTAATTTTTCAAAAGCTTTTGCAATAGATGCAGCTGACCATATTTCTACTTCTGCCTCTGCCAGTTTTTCCATCTTGGCCCTGGTTTCTTTTTCTTCTTTTAATAATAATTTTTTAACATCTGCTGTTTTTTCTAAGTCTACCCTTACCCCTTTAAATTTCATGTCAACTAAACATGGAAATAAATCTGTTTCTAAATTAAAAACATTCCATAATTGTTCTTCATCCAGTTTTACTTTTAGCACATGCCATAGTTTTAAAGTTGCCTCCGCATCTCTTTCCGCATACTCCCCAACAAATGGAGCAGGTAGTCGCCACATTTCTGCCTTAGGATCAACACCCCACTCTTTAGCTGCTTCTCTTAATACAGCTTCATTCTTTCTTATGCCTGCGTAATCTTTTGCAACTGAATCAAGTGAATAACGAAATCTGTTTTCATCTATTAATGACGCTGCAATCATAGTATCTATAATACGACCATTGATTTTTAAACCCATCGCACGTATCCAAGACACATCATACATTGCATTATGAAATATTTTATCTGCAGGTAAATCTAAAACTGTTTGAAACCATTTTAATACAGTCTTTTTTCCTAAACAACCTTTGCCACCTTCATGCGCAAAAGGTAAATAAGCTTTCCAGCCATCTACTGCAACCGCGATACCAACAACTTCTCCATCCCCAAAAATAGCACCCGAACCCAATTTTATTAAATTAGGATCACGTGTCTCCAAGTCGATAGCTATTTCTTTAGCAGATGATAAATCTAAACCTAATAGATTAGGTACAACCCAATCAGTTTCTGGACTAAAATTCATTGGTGTTTGTAAAGGTTTTAAAGGTACGTAAGGTCTTTTAGCCATTATATTGTTCCTTAAGTTTGTTTAAGAACCAGATTGCTTTGTCTAAGTCCTCAATAGGTTTGCCTTTGTGTTCGTGCCGCCAGATATATTTGACCGCACTGCCTTGTAGATAATATTTAAAACCGTCCCCTTGCATAGATTTAATCGCATCAATACATTGTACTCCACCTTTATTATAGTGTGCTGGATAGTTTACCGGATCATATTTCTTAGACATATGTACATTCTCCTGTGTCTACATTTACATTTAAAATATTTACACCCAAAGATTTTTGTACTTGTGTCAATGATCTATTTATTTTATAGCCGTCGCGCTTTCTTCTACATTCTGATTTCACGTCAATGAGTATAACCTCGTATTCTTTTATTGCAACTAAATCAACGGCCCCTTGTTGAGACATGTTTCTACACACTAAATAGCCTTGATCCCATAACCACATCGCAGCAATATATTCTGCTTTGTCGCCTTTGATGTGTTGATGAAATCTCATATTTGATAACCTCTCTCATAATGTTTTGGTTCTAATACATGTAGATTTTCTCTTGCTCTAGTAATACCAACATAAAAAAGTCTATGTAATTCGTCCGGGTTTCTGTCGTGCTGTTCTTTGGCTATTTTTGATATGTCTGTAAACAATAAAACATTATCACACTCGCCTCCCTTTGCACCATGTATGGTTGACATGCTTATTCGTGGCGCTTTCGTAATCTTTTCATTGTTTGCCAACATGTTTCTTATATAAATTTCTGTGAACGCATCTAATTTTTTAAAAGCATCATACCAAACTTTATCCGTCAACAATCCGTGATCCACGGTGCACGTTTCATGATTATAGTATGAATCTTCTTTCAAAGTTGTTCCAGTCTTATATCCCCTAGCGACGTTCTCTCCTAGGTAACTATAGATATCTTTTATATCCTTAGAGTTTAAAGTAGTTTTACCTAGTCTAAACTTTTCCCAGTCTTGAATTGCTTTCAATAGTTTTAAAGGTAAAGAGTTTTTGCCTTTTTTAGAATAGTACCAACCTCTTTCTTTACAAAGCTCTTCCGCATCTTCTAAAAGATAATTAGTGCTGGCTAATACTAACCAGGTTCCTTTTGACATATTTACTTGTTCAATATTAGAATGACGTTCTCTGTTTCCGGTTATCTTAGTCATTACACCATTTTCATACTCTCGTTCAAAACAAGGTTTATATTCTTTTTCGTATCTGTTTTCTATTCTACCTATAACGCTTTGCGCAACCTCATGAATTAAAGGAGGTACTCTATAAGATTTTTCTAAAATACGGACATTGTCGACTTCTTCGTCCAACCTGAGGAAATGATCCACATCGGCTCCTGCCCATCTGAATATAGCCTGATCATCATCGCCTGCGATGTGAGTATTAGTAGATCTTCCCCAGAGGTTTCGCACCAACTTCCATTGGAGTGGAGATAAATCTTGGGCCTCATCGATGAACAAGACAGTAAATCTTGGAGCCATATCCGACTCCACAAACCTCTGTAACATATCTCCATAATCTAATAACCCTGTTTCTTCCTTATATCTTTTTAGTTCTCTATCTATAAGATAAAGCTTATCTCTTTCTATGTCTATATAATGTGTATTGCTGTCGTATAGATCTAGCAAAGGTATGTCCATTGCTCTAGCTTTGTCTATCAATCTTAGGTATTCATTGTCAGTAGTAAATGTTCCATCTTCTTCGCTATTATAAGCAGTTTTTATATCTAAAGGTATGCCGCAGTCCTTTCCAAACTCTTTATAATTACCTTTTTGCATTACTTGTGTCTTCTTTAATCGTAGCTGATTAAATGCTAGTGAATGTAAAGTCCTAAAATAAGGAAAATCTTCTTCAGTATACATTGGAAACTTTTCCATAGCTCTGCTTTTAGCTTCAATAGCCGCCTTCTTTGTAAAAGAAAAATAACCTATGTCCCTAGGATCAACAGCCTCATCCAAATGTTTTTTAACTATGTTTAAAAGCTCAGTTGTTTTACCTGTACCTGGAGGACCTAGTATTAATTCTTTCATCTATCTACATTCCCATGATAAACAATTACAACCGCTGTACAGTTAGGACATGATAAGTTCGTCATAATCATATGTTCTTCTTCGTTATTTTCTTCCCATTCAGTGTCGTGGTCACCGCCCCATATTAATTCGTGATTACAGCTCCAACATTTCATTAGAAAGGTACCTCTTCTTCGTATGGCTTTTGAGAAACATCCGGTTCATATCTCTTCATAGCTTTTATTTTTACAAGACGAGGAGTTTGGTTTTTAATCTTTAATCTGACCTCTTCTACAAATATATCTTTTAATTGTTTTAATAAATTACCTGTTTTAGTTTTATCCATCTCCCAGTTATTACGTTTGGCAAATGCAAAGAAATCATCCATCTTAAATAATGTTATCTTCTTATCATCATCGGTCCACGCTGCTTTATTCAATATGTCTTCTTTAGTTCTTGCTTGTGCTCTATGCACTGTAAAGTCATACAATAAATTTTCTAACTGTTCGTTGCTGTTTAATGATTCTAAAGGCTCTATCTCTTCTAGATTTAACATAAGTTGTTTTAGATAAATCTCTCTCCAGTCTTTTGCTTTTGGTATAGGAGATATAATGTTAGCTTGATCTAATACAGCTAACGCAAATAAATTAGCATTGTGTAGCTGCATCGAGTTTAGTTCTATTCTTTTACCACCAACATTTAAAAACCATTGCGGTGGGTTAGATGCTATCTTACTTAATGTATCCATCTCCGGCATCTGCTCTTCCTCAAACCCAACACCAAATCTTTTAGTTCTACATTTAGCAGCATTGCATACTCCACAAATAGGTTGATCTTTACATCTATATTTATCATAACCTCTTTTGTTTACTGATGCTAACAGTGCCTGTACTTCTTTATAATTCAATGGTGGATTCATCCACTTAGTATTATCCTCCATAACTTTATCTTCCCAGTTATCAGGATTAGCCTGCTTGTGATATACAGCTACATTAAATAATGCATTATTACGTGAACCTTCACCAAAACCTTCGTCTGCTAATTTATTTAAACATGGTGGTCCATCTTTAAAAGCTTCTTCTTTTACAACCTTACCTTTGACTACAATAGATTCTATTTGTACTTTAGTCTGTACTGAGTTGTCATAGATTTTATAAAACTCTTCTAGACTAGCTTCTTCTCCATTTTCTAAAAATGTATACCTAAAACCTAATGTGTCTCCATGATAGGGTAAGTTTAAAAAGTTTCCTGTATCTCCACGTTCCACGAGTATCTCAGTTTGTTTTGGAAATATTTCACTACCGCCAAAGCCTAGCGCCTCTGACATCATTTTTAATTTTGATTGCATCAGTGATGCTGGAATAAACTCTTTCGCAAATAAAAATAAATGTGCGCCGCCAGACTTTGATCTAAATGTTACTAATGGAAACTTTGCTTTCTTTACATCGTCAATTATTTTTTGATGACTTAAATTATATTCATCAACATCAATACATCCCCATCTACACATGTTGTCTTCATTAATAGGTATTACCCCTAGTGCAGGCTCTTTACCTTCAATGTGTTCTTTCCATAACTGATCAGGAATTGATTCTCTTTTAATAAATGCTTTACCAACGGCTTTACCTTTGTCTGTAGTTTCGCCTGATAATATTAATTGTCCATAAGCACTATTATTGCCTTCAAATATATCCTTAAATTTTTGCATACTCTCTTTGATACTCTCTAATTTTATCTTTATTTTTCTCTCTATACTCACGATAGTATTCGCGAGCCTTTCTTCGTTTATATTCTTTTCCCTCTGGGCTGTCTAGAATTAAATTAATTCGCTCTTTCAGCCGTTTATTTTCATTACGTAAAGCGTCCATCGTTTTTTTACGATAGTAACGCATTTGATATAACGATTCTCTGCTTCTTTTCATACTAGAAATATGTTCCGGGCAGGGGGAGTTGCCCGGAACATCATGGTTAATTAAAACGGTACTTCGTCGTCTGACTTAGTACTATCATTACCATGTTTTGCTTTGACGTCTCCCTTAGACACACTCTCAGCAAAACTTTTTGCGGACTCATACAAAGATTTTTCTTGTACTGGTCCAACCTTTTCAACACTCCAGCCAAACCAAGTTCCCTTGTCGTTTGATTGTTCTACTGTTTTAAGGTTATACACGTGACTGTAAGCCGCCGGTGTGAACAGACCATTCTTTCCTTTGATCTTTAACGTGTTCATCATAGTGTTCCAGTTCTTCGCAACTTTTAATTGCGTAGATTTCATGGTTACTAGTGCGGTTTGCATATCCTCAGTCAATACAAAATATGATGCAGTGTTTTCAAGATAGTTACCATTCGATAATCTATCTTTGTAGTTTGCATCACGTTTAGCTTGATTGATGATATCACTTGTTGACGGATGTATAGCTACAGGAGCACTTGTGCCCTGGCCTCTGTCCGACCATTCAACATATTCACGTTTATAATGACATGGAATTATGTTGATTCCCTTCTCACCATCATACACTTGCTTAGTCACGGTATTAAATATCATACCTGCTTCAGCTCCTTCTATGTACTTGGCGTCCCGTTTATTTATCTCGGGTGATAGTTGTCCTAATACTCTTAGGAAAGGTAAAGCAAAATCTTCTGCTCCCATTTCTCCTATAGCTGTATTAGCGTCTTGTTCGAACATACTCGCTAGAGCTACGTCCGTCTTCTTTTTTTCTACTACTTGGTTCATGATTATATTCTCCTTGTTAATGTTTCATGATTCACGATTTCCGGCCTATTTTAGTTTGATCTTTCACAAACGTGTGAAAGAATTCGGAAGGCATGTCGAGGCCGGCCTCGACACGCTCCCTGTAGAGAGCTTTCAATGTCATGGGTTCAACTTTTTGTTTTTGTTGAGGCTCATAACCTTCTTGCTCTGCAAGGCTAAGCAATTGCTCTGCCTTGTTATCTTCGCCTTTACCGAATGTAACAGCAACCTCATTTTTAATAAGATCACCGAGTCCATTCTCCCGAAGCCATTTGTACGCTGATTCCATGGAGTCTTTTTTTACAGTACAGCTGTAAGTTTTTTTAACTTCTACTCCACTCCCATCAGCAAGTTTCAAAGATGATAGCCCTTGCTCTGCAAGTAATTCTGGTATCACCTCTGATGAAATTTTATCTGCGGTTTGTTTTATATCTTTTATTGTAGCCTCTAGTCTTTCAATCTCTTCTTCATGGGCCTGTAACTCTTGACAATGCATAGCCAAAGTTTTTATATCTGATTTTTCTATTAAATTTTGTTGATCTTGTTCTAGATCATCTAACGTAAGTGTGCTCACTCTATTTCTCCTTTATTATATAAGTCTATCATTAAGGGATAATATCTTCTCTCTTGTCTATCCCATTTCAAGAGATTAAATTGTCCTTGCGTAATGTCACTAACAATAGCAGTAGACAATCCAATAATTGAAGGATCACCAGTACATAAAATATAATCGTCTGGCTTAAAGTCCTGTAAATTCTTTTTCATCTTTCTTATAAAAGGTGCAGTGCTGTAAAGCATGTTGTCTGTTGAAGGTAAACAAATTACTAAGTATCCAAAATCTGACGCACTTAAAATATTTATTTGTGGTGCCGGATGTTGTAATACATAAACAAAAGTTTCCTTAGGATTCTCCTTGTAGAATGCCAAAAACTCTGCGAGTGAACGTGGTTTATATAGTTCAAAAATTCTGTGTTTCATTTTTATTATACTTTCTTGTTGACAATAAGATAATCATATATACATTAATGTCAAGAAAGAATAATAAATTATTTTATGATAGATACATATAGGTATAAAACTAAACCTTATGCCCATCAATTAACGGCTTTAAAAAAGTCGTGGGCGCAGAAAAACTACGCTTTATTCATGGAAATGGGTACCGGCAAATCTAAAGTACTTGTGGATAACATTGCTATGTTATATGACAATGGCGCGATCCGCGGTGCACTAATAGTGGCACCTAAAGGTGTTTACAAGAACTGGGACCAAATAGAATTTCCTGTACATCTACCAGACCATGTCGAACACACAAAAGTATTGTGGGAAGCAAACATAACTAAGAAAAAACAGACTGAGTTAGATACATTATTTGATGGTAAAGAAGAACTTAAGATACTGATAATGAACGTAGAAGCTTTTTCTACGTCGAAAGGTCTGGACTTTGCTCACAGTTTCCTTAACATCTTTCTTGGAAGAGCTTTAATAGGAATTGACGAATCTACGACGATCAAGAGTCCGACAGCAAAGCGAACAAAAAATATTTTAACCATTGGGGAACTCGCGAAGTACCGTAGAATATTGACAGGCTCTCCCGTAACCAAGTCTCCGCTTGACTTATATAGTCAATGTGAATTCCTGGACCCTTGGCTATTAGGCCACAACTCTTATTACAGTTTTCGTGCACGTTACGCAAATATGGTCAAGAGAAATTTTGGCGGCCGTTCAGTGCAATTAGTTACTAGTTATAGAAGATTAGATGAACTTGGAGATAAGCTAGATGATTTTTCTTATCGTGTGCTAAAAGAAGATTGCTTAGACCTACCAGAAAAAGTATTTACTAAACGTATTGTAGAATTATCTAAAGAGCAAAAAGAAATATACGCACAACTAAAAGAAACAGCGTTGGCGTTTACAGAAGATGGCAAAGTTATGTCAACAGTAAATGTTATGACACAGTTGATGCGACTACATCAAGTAACTTGTGGCACATTTAAAGCTGACGATGGTACAGTAAAACATCTTCCTAACAATCGAATACAAGCTTTGATGGACTGTCTTGAAGAAACTGACGGCAAGGTCATAATATGGGCAACTTACCGTGAGGACATCAAAAAAATAGTCGAATCTTTAAAAAAAGCTTACGGAGAGGCTTCTACAGTCGAATATCACGGTGGGGTGGATGCTACCCTTCGCCAGGAGCACATTGCTCAGTTTCAGCAAGAAAAGGGCCCTACACGCTATTTCGTAGGAAATGCACAAACTGGAGGGTACGGAATTACCCTTACAGCTGCAAATACAGTAATTTACTTTTCTAACTCATATGACCTAGAAAAAAGACTACAATCAGAAGATAGAGCTCACCGCATCGGCCAGACTGGCAGTGTATTGTACATAGATTTAATTGCAGAAAAGACTATAGATGAACGTATTGTAAAAGCATTAAGGACAAAGGTAAATATAGCAAATGAAATTATGGGCGAAGATCTTAAGAACTGGATCTAAAACAGAATTGGAACGTACGACGTTCTTCCTTCTACTTTTTCTGCCTTCAATGTTTGTTTTCTTGATCTTGACATTGATGCTGAGCAATGAACCCAACCTGAATTGGGATCAACACCATCATAGAATTCTAGTATCAGTTGATCAAAGTCACAGTTTTTACTAATCCACGACGCAAGTTCTTTGTTGTCAACCTCATGAATCTCGAAGTCTGCTGCCTCACCCTTGGCATGTTGTGACTTAGCCGAAGACCCGATAGCCTCGCACAACTCTGGGCTACGATAGCCTGAGGATATCATGACTGGTTTACCAAAATGCTCGCGCACTGGTTGTAAGACAGTCTTCGCTAGGTGAATAAGATTCTCAATCTCCGCGGTCCCCGGTTCATTGTTAATGTTTTTACGTACCGCTGTTTGAGATTTAGTTAGCTCCGCTAATGTAAAGTTGTTTGATAAATTCATTAATAACCTCGGCCAGGTGTAAACATTCCTTGACTACCTAGACTACCTAGAGAGTTAGGCATAGAACTTTGTGTGTCCGCTGTCATCATTTGTTCTGGTGGAGTAGGTGGTGTTATTTGATTAGTAGAACCCATACCTAAATTATTTTGTTTCATACTTGGGCTTGATAAATATTTGTCAAACAAATTACCTATACCACTTAATAATTGATTTGCAAAATCAGAATTCATACCACCTGTTGCAGGTGTTGGCATTTCTGTTATTGGTTCTCCAAAATCAGGTAAAGCAGGTAATGTAGAAGGTTCACCTATGTTTTTAAGGTGATCATAATCAGCCGTAACAAAGTCGGGTTTAACAAAACTATCTGGCATTTTCATATCAAACCCACCATTAGTTATAGTAGGTTTACCAGTATTTAGAAAAAAACCATCGTCGTATTTTCTTACGTTTCCAGGACCATTAAGCTTATATGGGTTTTCAGAATAGTACGCTTCTTGCTCAGCTATATTAGTTACTGGATTAAAGGTGTCGTATGCATCAAAAATTTTACTTCGTGCATCATTGTACGCCAAAGACTTTCCGTCCATTTGCATATCTCTTCTCATAAAATTATCTTTAGAGTTTTGAAGAAAATCTAAATAGCCTTGTGATTGCATAGAGTCGTCGTAAAAATCAGATTGTTTATAAGCATCTGCTACGTTGTAGTTTTCATATGGATCTGGAGAAGCTGTTGCATTATATGGTATTTTTGCTTGATTAGCAAATATTGCACTTGGATCAGGTCCTAGTTTTCCTAAAATTCCTCCTCCTTCAGGGCGCGATTGATATCCTTGTATTGCTGCCTGTAACTCTGGTGAAAAACTATCTAAATCTTTTATGTTACCGTATTGTGCAACCACTCTACTAACTCCAGTCTGCCCGGTTATGTTACCTTGGTCATCAATGTTGGCAACTGAAATTTGATTTTGCATGTCACGGGGATTATATCCTGGAACAGATATAGTACCACCCCCTGCTTTTGTACCACCCCCTGCTAACATTTCTGGTGTTTCAAGAATTCCTCTCAGACCTCTGAGCCGATTATCTATTGCGTTTGGGTCTACAGCCTTAGGTGCAATGCTGGGACTTATACCTATAATTGGTGAACCATCCGGTCTATAGTTGCCAGGAGCCATCATTGTATCATTCCTAACAACGTCTCAATAACAATTAAACCAACGGCCCCCACCGTAGTTAAAACAACCCAATAGATTTTGTCTATCTTACCGCCCAATTTCTCAACGTCTTTGTGCACATGAGATACATCACTTTTTAAATTATCTAAATCTCTTTTCACCCCAGTTATGTGTCCTTGTATTGAAATTATATGTTCGCGTTCTGTTTGTGGTTCCATTTCCATAATTAACCTCCAAAGACAGGATCGTTAGATCCAAATACTCTTTGTCCTTTTTGTATTGTTTGATTGGTATTAGTATTGGAACTTCCCCCAATAATTGAATTTATATTAGTATTGAGCCTAGGTAAACTACTTTGTGTAATTCCTAAATTAGGTAGGCCAACTCCCATTGCTGAGAAAGGATTTGGTATGTCAGGCAAGAAATCACTAAATAATTTTAATTGACTATATTGCCTAGCTATCTGATTTATTGTGGTTCTAGCTTGTCTATAAGGGTCTTGTTGCCCTATTTTAGAAGCGTTGTCTCTGAATGCCTGTTCAATATTTTCTGATGGTATAAATGGTTTGAAGTCACCTCTTATAATTGATCTAAGCTGAGAATCGGACACCCTATCTTTAAATTCGTTTCTCAATGCTTTAGGTGAAGCTCCAAGTATTTGAGCACCATAATAATCTTGAGCCATTTCTTTCTGTACTTTATACAAAGATTCGTTAGCTATTTTATATCTGTCTACAATTTGTTCAGGTGTAACCGCTCCACCTCTAAGTAAAGGAGAAGTAAATTCACGACGAGCGTTGTTAATACCAGTTCTAAAACTTGCAATTTTAAATTTCATAGAAGTTACCGGATCAACAGCAACAGCACGCAGACCCGCTATGCCTCCAATTTCATCAGTAAGATCATACGTTCTTCCATATTTATCAGGGTCTTTGTTTACTGATTGAAGTAATCTTTTTCCTTGAGCAAGTGAACCTGGAAGCTGTGATTCTGTCATGTGGTATATAGCTTTAGCTACACGATCACCAAACGGTGTTTGCTCTGTGTATAATCTTCTTCCATCTCTAGTACGGCCACCTCTTAAAAATATATCTGATACTGATTGTGTCCATATAGATTCACTAATAAACGGCGAACCAAGTTCTGATGTAGATTCAACCACACCTTGTAACAAATCTTCCATAATTGTATCGTTGTCTGTTCTACCATCAGCCACTGCATTCATGATAGTTTTAAAAGGTCTAATCATTGTGTCGTATGCGTTAGCATGAGAAAAATCTATGTATTTAAAATTACCATCATCATCTTTAATAGGTATTAAAGTTGAGTTCTTAGACCAATCAGGAACAAAACGTCTAAGTGCATCCATTTCAACACCGCTTACATCGTATGCTGCTTTAAATGCTTCAACTGTTCCATAAGGTATTGCTACCGCAGTTGCACCAAACCCAGCCATACGTTGCATGCCAATAGATCTGAAAGGTCTTGTTTTAGTTACAGGGTCAATATAGTTAAACTCTTTTAATCCTTTGCCTAAAATATTAACACTTGTTCTAATAATTTCTGCAGGGAAAGATACAAAGTTACCAAGAGGTGCTTTTCTTAAATCTTTAATAAACTTAGAAACATAATCATAGTTAGGTACATTATTACGTACAATGTTTGCAGCTGCTTCATCTAGATATTCATCTACACTGCCAAACGCCCTACCTAAATCATTGTCAGCTGATGTTGCAAAAGCAGAACGATCAATACCTGCTTTTTGCAAAGCTTTGTCAATACGAGAACGCTCTGATGCAAATGTAAATATTTTCCAAAAATCATCTTCAGCTGTGTATGCATCAGTTGCAACTTCTTTTAGTTTACTTCCTGTTTTTGTAAATGATCGTAGTGCTCTAATCTGAGATGCTTTTGACCCAAAGTTAACATCAGCAAGTAAGTCTTCTAAATCTCCTAACCTAGCATTTTTATTAACCACACCAAGTCTTAACAGTTCTCTATATCTTTTATTAGCCGCTTCACTACCTCTAGCACCAACTTGTGTAAATGCTCCCATTGCTTCATCTAACGCTTCTTTGTTCATCAAAGGTATAATTCCGTTTGCAGCAGAAAAGGCACCTGCAGATATTAAATTACGTGCGTGTGTTATAGGAGATAAAACTGTTTTTGCTAACTGTGATGTTGCTTTTGGATAAAGAATAAAGTTGTTATAAAAAGAAGAAAACATATTATCTCCTTCAGTAAAACTAAACCAACCTGAATTAACTCCTTCTAGCGCTTCCTGAATACCTTTGCTTGTATACATTCCGTTTAATGGATTAACTGCTTCTATGTTTAATTTACCACCAGGATTAGTTGCTAACATTTGTATTGGTTTTTCACCTACATTGTTTTCACCAAAAATTCTTGCCGCGTCTCTTCTATCAGCAAAAAATTGTTTTCCATTCATAGTATTAAACAGATCACCAAAAAATTCATGCTTACGTCTTACTAAAGATAAATCACCCAATGTAGATAATATGGTTGCACTTGGATCTTCTATTTTACCAAATAAATTATCTATAATTTTTCTAGGAGTAAGACCATTAACTAAAACATCTTCTGATACTTCACCGGCAATTTTATTAAGAGGTAAGTATTCTTTGTTCCAATCTTTAACAGCAATATCTTTTAAAAAACCTGATTCATCCTTGATCAAAGGAAGAGCTTCACCTTCTGTTAAAAATTTATTTTGTTTTCTAGATGATTCTAAAATACGTTCTACTTCAAATGCTGCTTCTTCATCGGTAAGTTTTTTACCTGTTCTTAAAACAGACAGTTGTTTAAATAATTCTTTAGCATTTGTTATAGCTTCTTCCCCAGGTCTAAATGATTTTAATGCTTCACTGTTTTTGTTTCCAAAAATTTGATACGTATCGTTTATGTAATCTAATGATTTAGTTTCAAAAGCTTTTCTAAATTTATCAAATCTTTCTAACGTGTCTGCCGCTGCTTCTTTAGTTCCTCTACCAAATTTAAAAATGTTACTACCAATGTCAGTAAAAGACGCATCCATAATACCTCTTGATTGTTGCATTATTCTAATAATTTCATCAGGGTCTTTAAGTTTTAGTTTTCTTACTTCTTGTAAAGCTTTCTCACTCATGTCTCCAAGAGTAAAGTTTGCCCCTACAGTAACTCCGTCTTCTTTAATAGCAGTAACCTTTGGACCATTTTTACTAGATACTAATGCATCATTAATAACTTTAACAACAGCGTCTCTTTCTTTTTGTACACCAAACCCTGTAGCTCTAGACACAAAAGGATATAGAGCATCTATTTGTTTATCTATTTGTCTGTGCAGCTCTTGTGCTCTGTTTACGTCAGCTGATCTTAAACCAATCATCTCACGTTCCATTTCAAAAAACTCTTTAGTTTTTTTACCTTGTGGAGTTGTGTACTCTAATATTTTATCTATAAAATCATTATTACGATTTAAGTTATTACTTCTTTTTACAGCTTGTGAAATAGCGGTCCCCGTTCCACCGATAATGCCACCTAACATAGCTGAGTCTAAACCAAATTTAATTCTATTCATCACGGTCCGCGATGCAACATTCTCGTCGTTTTCAGCAAGTTGCGTTGGTCCTATGTTAAATGCATCACCAAGAGTTCCAACTCTTTCAGCGTCTCCAACAAAGATAGCATCACTAATACCAATGCCTCCTGCGCCGCCAAGAGTTGTTAACATACGTCCTTTATTAGTTAATGTCTTTTCAAGTTGCCCTGCTGTTGTTTTAGTTGGTTTCCAATATGATCCTGCTTTTTTAGCAGTCAAAGCATTTTTTGCTAAACTAGATCCTGCTTTAAAAGCATATGTACCAGGTATACCTAGGTTAGTCATAATACGTGTAATCTTACCAGCAGTTGTTGCTTCTGCTTTTTCATCCAGTGTTGTCAGATCATCAAAAAACTTTTCTACTCTAGCTGCAGAATTAGTTCCTAATCCAAGGTCCACGAGGCTTGCTCCAAGACTAAATGCTCCTCTAGGTATATCAATGATACCTGCACCGATGCCCGAGAAGATTGATTGAAACATTCCTACGTCGTTATTATAACTAGAGCCACCACGCAGCTCTCTTATAGAACCGCCTTTTGCATAGTTGGGTCTGCCTCTTGATTTAAAGAAATCTTTAATAGATTTCATTACAGCCTCTTCACCAATTAAACCGTTTTGATTTTCATTTATTTCTAAAAACTCATTAAAATCTGGAAGCTCTATTCCTGAAGTGCCGCCCTCGTTAAGCTCTATTCGTCCGCCATCTTTAAAACCAAAAGGTTCAAATTTTTCTTTGTAAATAGAATTGTTTTTTACAGCATCAATTATTGAATTTTTCTCAGCACTTCTATTTAAACCTCTGTACCCTGCTTTAATTACAGTTTCAGCTGTCGGTTGAACACCAACTAATTCTTTAGTGTATTGATTAGTAGTTTGTATGCCACCCCAAGCCTCAAGTTTTTCAACTTGTTTTGTAAAATCATCTATCGCTTGTCCTTCTGTTCTTAAGACATCGTCTAATCCAGGAGTTCCTCTTTCTGCATTTTTAATATTTTGATACCCTCTACCTAAAACAGTTTCTAATTGTTGGTTAGCTTGAGCATGTGCTACTTGTGAGCTGTACGCATTTTTTCCAACCCCTCCATCATAATGATGGACATTAAAAGTTTTAGGTCTATCAATGCCTTTTAGTCTACCTAAACGAGCATTTAAACGCGATCCATCTGGTAATTTAAATTTTTTAATAAACTCTCTTAACTCAAAAGGTTTAATTGCTGCTATAAAACTATTTTCTCCTGCTCTACCAAGACCTCTACCAGAACTTTGTATCATAAAGTCTTCTAAATTATCTAGTGTGATGTACTCATAAGGACCTACAGCTTCGTTATCTTTAATTTTAACTTTGCTCATTAATTTACGCAAAGAATCTCTTGGAGTATCTTTTTTTCCTGCTGCAATTACTTCTTTCTTAGATGGAAATTTACCAACAACTTCATAACGAGTGCCCAAAGGTACTCCACCATCACGTTTTGTGTAAGCATTTGATGCTCTAATAATTTGTGAAAATAAGTGTTCAGTTGGTGTTTCTCCAAAAAACCTACCACTTTGTTTTGATTGCATCTTTGCAACCGTAGTATCATATTTATCTGTTTGCATAAAACGCTGTTGTGCTTCTTTATTTTTTTTTGCACGAGCTTTAGCACCTATTCTTCCTTCATACCTTAAATCACCAGCAGCTACTCTAATTTGTTTGTCTGTCATCCCTGCTAATTTTTCATCAGTATAGGTAAGAGATTTTTTATCTTGTAATTGTTTTTTTAATTCAGGAAGTGAATAATTTTTAAACTTGCTTTTTGCTTTCTCTCCTGTCCTAACATAGTAAGACATTAAAGTTTCTGGTTTAATAGCTTTTCTGTTTAAACTTACATGGTCTTTAGATAACTTTTCTGCTATTTCTTTTTTTGTAAGTTTTTTAATAGAAGGTTTGTTTATAAAATCTTTAAATATGTCATCAGTTAATATTTTTTTACCGCCCGCAATTTTATCTAAATTAGACAGTCTCCAATTAACGGCTTGTTTAAAACCTAATTCAGTATCTGGAAATGTTTTGTGAAACTGTTTTTCGTTAAAAGAATATTTTGCTTGAAGACCACCGGTTGGAGATCGTCTTGTTATTCCCTCTGCAAATGTTTTAACTACTTTTGGTAAATATTTAAAACCCTTATATATTAATGCGGCTGCCATGCCCTATCCCTCCGCGTGGTTAAGGGCTTCTTGGTAGTTATTAGTTATTTTTGGATTCATATCAGAGTCATAAGCCACAAATAGTTTACCTGAGATACCTGCTATATCAGTATACACTGTATTAGGTAGAGTTTGTGTATCGTCTTCCTCAGTACCTTTCATAGGTAAACGTACTATTGCAGACATGTCTCCAGCTTGTTCAGCAGCTTCATAAACTCTCTCTGCTTCAACTAAAGAATCAACCCCGCCAGATATCATTATTTTATTTAAAGTATCTTCTTTCATAAGTTGTCTTTGTTGCACATCTTGTAGACCCATTACAGCTGCTTGTTGAGCAAGTCCTTTATCTTCTGCTCCTATGTTATTAGCTTCTTCTGCTCCTGCAGTAATCATAGCAAGAGGATCATCACCTGACTCTTGTGCTGCTTTAGATGCTGCTACAAATACTCTAGACCAATCACTCATAGAAGCGTCTTTGCCTCCACCTAATAATTCATAGTACTCTTTCATTTTTTGTTCAGCTTCTGTTTTCATTGTCTTCATGTTTTGAGTTTCTGTTTTTATTTTTGTTTGTGGTTTTTCTTTTTCTTTTTCTGTAACACTTCTACCTGATATTAAATCATACAAACCTCTGACTTCTTGATCAGGAGCATTAAACAACCCTTGACCAATTAAATTTGCTACGTTTCCATAAGTAGCATTTAAACCTAGTGGACCGACAGCTTTTAATAGTGAAGTTGCCATATTATCATCTGCTTCAGGAGCGTTAATAACACCCGCTCTTTCAAGACCAGCTTGACCAAGACCCATTCCTGTTGCTACTCCTCCACCTAATATTCCAGGCGCTGATGCAAGCTTAGCAACTTGCCCCGCTTGTCTTATTCCTGATAAAGGTTTTAAGGATGTAGTGTTAACCCCTTTTCCAGAAAGTTGAGGAATTTTTGAATTAAAACCATATTTAATATAATCACTAACTCCAGGGCCACCTACGTCATCTGCTTGACCTGCAAACCTACGCATAAGTGATCTATACACTGGAGAAAGAGTTGAAGTTGCTTGTCTTCCTACTCCTTTAAGTAGACTAAGACCTAGACCACCCAAGCCTCCATAAAAATGAGATTCTCTTGGTTTACCATCTGGACCCATAACTACAGGAGGTGTTGGCATTTTAACCTGACCACCCTTGTTGTAGTTTAGTCCATGTGTTAATCCAACGCCATGAGATTTACTAACCTCACCACCTAACTTAAACATTTTTCTTCTTAATATATTTGGCATAATTTTAACTGAAATAATTATTTCCACCCATCATTGATCCGATTCCTGTAGCAAGTCCCGCGGCACCTGTTAGTAGTCCTAAGATTCCTGCTGTTGGGTTACCTGTTTGTGCTTGTGAACTATATGTAGCTCCAGGGTAACCGCCTTTTAATCCTGTTAATTGACTTCCTACAAAACTTAATCTTTCATATGGCTCGTAAGCTTGTTGTTTTGCTGCTGCTCTTGCAGTGTCTAGAATTGTTTGCGCTTGCGCTTGTTGTTGCGCACCCATTTGACCAATAGCACCGATTTGTTGAGCTTGTAGCTGTGGTTGTAGTGTAGCCATTCTTTGTGCTATTTGTCCTTGAGCACCTAGTTGTTGTAACTGTTGAGCCAACTGTCCTTGTTGTGCTTGTGATAAACCCATTTGTCCTTGTGATATTCCTAATTGACCTTGAGCTAGACCTTGTTGGTTCTGCGCTAGACCTTGTTGGTTTTGTGATATTCCTAATTGACCTTGTGATAATCCTAATTGATTTTGTGCTAGTCCTGCATAGCCTTGTCCTTGAAGCATTTGACCTTGAGCTGCACCCATTTGATTTTGCCCCGCTTGTGTGTATAGCCCTTGGTTCTGTAAAGCTTGTTGCATTGCCTGAGTACCCATACCCATTGATTGAGAACCTAGTCCCATTTGTTGTTGGTAGGCTTGATTAGCTAATTGTTGAGAAGTATTAAATCCTTGCTGTCTTAATTGTGCTCCAGCCAACGCTTGACCAATAGCTCCAGATGAAGCTAGCTGTCCTTGTGCAACTCCAAACCGTCCACCGCCATACGCATTACCGGCACTTGCTCCAAGCTGCGATTGTTGTGCTTGTAATCTTTGATTCATGTCGGCCATAGTCGCATCAATAACATCTTGTTGATATGGTGACATAAACTGTCGATAAGCATTTGGTCCTGTGTAACCTTGAGCTCCTTGTTGGTAACCTTGAGCTGCTTGTAAAAATGGATCTCCTGCTCCTTGTCCTGCAGCGGCTGCTGCTTGAGCAGCGTCAAAAGCAGTTCGTGCTTTGCCCATTGTTGCGCCTGCTTGGCCCATCGATGCATCTGCTTTACCTAAAAGAGAATCTGCCTTACCTATAAAAGCATCTGCTTTATCTGAAGATACGTCTGCCTTACCTAAGAAAGCATCTGCTTTATCTGAAAAAACATCTGCCTTATCTAAAGCAGCGTCTGATTTTGTTAAAGCTCCGCTACCTGCTGCTGGTCTAGCTTTTCCTGTTAAAGGATCTATGATTAAATCTTGTGATGCACCTGCAGCAGTAGTTGCGTCGTCTAAATATTTTTGATATCCAGCAATTCCTGTACCACCTGTTCCATAAGGATTAGCTGCGGTTGCTCCGTCTATTCCTGTAAATGCTCCAGTAGTTGGATCAAACGTAGCTGTGCCATAACCTGCTTGGGTAAGTTGTTGTTGAATAGCTTGCTGTTGTAATTTATTTTGTGGCGCAGCGTCCGGAAGCAAAGGACCTTTTTGTTCTATAGGTTTGTCAAGAAGCTTTGCAAGCTCAGGACCATATACCCCAACTAATGCTTCATATGCTGGAGAGCCTTCATTAATAGAAACACTGTCCCCACCTAAACCTTTTCTAGATTTTGTTATCTCGGCTAATATTTCGTCATACGTTGCCATTATACTTGTGCCTCCAATTGGTTCATTAAGTCATACATTCTTTGTGCACCTTTTTCAACACTTCCTCCACCTGCTGCTTTAACTGCATCAGATGTCATTACAAATTCGTTCTTTGCTAGCATTGCTGGCACGTCGTCTTTTTTCTCTTGTGCACCCATTGGTATAAAGCCTCCGCCTCTACCGTCTAACTGCATGCCTTGTGGTACCATTGGTGTTTGTGGAATACTTCCAGCATTCATCATACCACCCATGTTTTTATTTACTCTACCACCGTCAGCAGCCATTAAAAAATCAGGAACATTTCCTTCTCCATAGATATCTTCATATGTAGTAGTTCCTCTTTGATCTAAAAAATATTGTTTAAGCGCATCAGTTGCATCTCTATACCTGCCTATAGCCCCCATTGATATTGCATCGGCTTCTTCTTGTTCCTTTGTAGCTTGTCTCATTGCATCTCCTCCGGCCATTGTCGTTCCAGCTGCACCAATAGTCATTAAACCTTCTTTACTAAATGGTTCATTAATTGCAGAACCAAAAGGCTGTACAATGTTTTGATTAAAGCCTTCCATAAAAGTATTTTTCATAGCAGGATTATCAGCCATAAAAGTTTTAAACGCGTCTGGGTTAGCTCTTGCAAATGCAACAGGATCACTTGCTGCTAAAGTTGATTGTGCTGTTTGTCCAAGAGATGATGCTCCTTTAGCGCTTCTAGATGCATTAACCATTTCAGTTTGAGGACTAGTTTTTGCAAATTCTATTTGTCCTTTTGTTGGAGTTTTACCTCCAGGTCCAGCCGCATAACTTCCAGCCAATGCCATTGCTTGATTTAATAAATTTATATCACCTGAAGTTCTTGCTGACCCTGCAGCTGTCAATAGTTGTGGTAGTCCGTATCTTAATAAAGCATTACCGGCAATAGGTCCCATTCCAGGAATAGCCATAGCTATATAAGGTAAGATAGGTGCTATTTCTTTTGGTGTAATCTTACGAAGTGTTTTAGTTAATTTTTTCTTAATTGAACCCATTACAACCAGGCCTCCTTTGTAATAACTTTAAAATGATTTCTGATTAATCCATTTGGAGCTAGTCTTAACCACTGCACTGTTTTTCCTGGTCCTAATAAATGAGTAAAAAATGTTTTGTTAAATTTCATAGCATTATGTTCTTTTGTAAATATGGTGTCTATAACCCAAGTATTTTCTCCAGTGTTCCAATCATTAAGATCTAAAGATCTTTCGTCTAAAAACTTTTGTTCTGTTTCTTCATCAAGAAACGCCCAATTTGTAAACCCGTAAATCCCATCTTCGTCTCTATGGATAGAATACTGGTTTAATGTTATGGGAGGGTAAATATGAGCGTAGATATCTTTTAAACTTTCGCCAGACCACTGATCGTAATAGTCTTTATACAAGGCTATGATGTCTAATAGATCATCCATAATTTACCGCAAGTTGGCTAGTCTTGTTTATTCGCCAGTTCCAGAACCTATAGGTATCTGAACTACTTTTACTAGAATATCCTTAGCTTTGTGGACTGCCCAAGGCTCGCCACAATTGCTACATACTCCAGTTGCTTCTTCGTCTGAATCTACCTCATTATCACAATTTTTGCAATAGATTCTATGGTGTACTTCAGGTTTTAGTACGGGTACTTGTTTTCCCTCTATAGTCTGATATCCAATAATTTCTGATTCTTGTATTTTTTTCATTATGTTATCTCCAATACTGAAATAATTATATCTAGTGCACCGCCTGAACTTGCTGTAGCTTTAATAACGTCACTGTCTTCTAGTACCAAAGTTTGCTCTAGTATTTCTACAGCAGTATTTGACGCAATAGATAAAAGATTTGTAATTTTAACGTCCGCACCAACACTAGCGTCTGTGTTGACTATTGTTATCGTAACAGCTCCTCCAGAGTCATTACATACCCGAATAGATTTTACTAATGCCTGTACCGGTTTTTGTGGTGGAACTGTAGTAGCATTAGCAGTTGGAACCGTGTAGATACTTGTTTGAGCTGTGTTAGCCAAAGTTAAACTTCTATTTTTATATACATCACTCATTTTAAAAACCAAGTCCTTGCTGTTAGCTCTTCACGTAAATCTTGTTGATAGGTAAAGTTTAGTTGTTGTATAATGTTCTCTAGCTCTCGTATCAAAATATCCTGCTGTTGTCTATCAAACTTATCTTGTGGCAACGGAAGCCTTGTTATATTAATTCTAGCCATTATCTTCTACCATCCGGTTTAATATCCATTCGTACAGTTCCAAATCTCCAATTGTCATTAACAGCATCAGCACTAACTTTAAGATTTGCTTGTCGCCCTCTACCTCTAACAGAAAAGAATTTAGTCGTGCTTGTTACTGTTGATGTGAAATCTCTTGTGTTTGTGCTTGCTGGATAATTAGCAAAACGTATTCTAACATCTGCGTCACCTGTAAGATTTTTAAAATCAGGTAAAATTCTATTACATAAAAATACTTCATCGCCCTCTTGTATATCAAAGTCACCACTAGTTATTTCACATGGCATCGCTGCACCGTCATCATTAAATCCTGCTTCATGAGCATACAATATACTAGACCCAGCAGTAACACCCATGATAATCTCATTGTCAGGTAAGGTTGTTGGATTATATTTAGGCGCATAAGGTGCTCCGTAAATACCACGATCAATCCAAGCAGTTCTTGTAAACCCATCGTTAGTATACCAAACGTTTTCTAAATAATTATAAGTTACTGATCTGTCTAAAACGGTAGAACCATTGCTTGGATAAAACCAAGTTACTTCATTAAAATCAGTATTAACTGCAGTTGCTACCTGTCCTTGTGAAACACTATCAATATCATCAAATACAAAATCTTGTACAGTACAAGGTAGTTTTTTAATTGCACCATCAAACATATAGAAAGCTGTTTGACTCATCCAAAAAGTCACACCATTAACATCTACCACTGAATTAGCTGACACTGCCCCACAGTTTGCGCCAACTTGGTTTAAACCAAAAATAAAAGGAGGACCTATATTGTTTAAGGCATGTAGTGCTGTATCTGTCCACACAAGAATAGATCCCCTAGATCTAACGGCAGCAACAATTTTAGAACCATCCTGTATTCTAAAAGTACCAGCACTATTACCAGCTAAGGGGGCCCATGTATTAAAATCTTCTTGTGAAGAAAATCTTAGAAATAAATCATCTTGTGAAGTACTACTTCCAATAGTTACTTCTGTTCCAAATAAAAATATATGTCTGTCAGGGGAAGACACTAAACATAATCTGTTAGTTTCTGGTGCTCCCGCAATAGCCGCGGCCCGCGTTCCGGTACCAACTGATAAATCCCAACGATACAATTTATCATTATTACGTATAGCTAATAAATCTTCACCAAATGTATCTAGCGACCAATAACTAGCTTCTAGTGCAATTGTTGAAGTGGATCGTGGAGTATTCCATGTACTAGAGTTCCAAGCGCCTACGCCCCAACCAAAACCAAATGTAGATATAGCTGTTCCTACGGTAATCAAGGCATCTAAGTTTCCTGCACCTCCTCCGCCTGATACAGAACCGGTAGCATTTGAGGTGTGTTGTACTGTAAACGAATTAGTATTAACAAGAGACTTAATCTCAAACTCATTATTCATGTCAAGACCACCGACAGCAGAAAAGTTTTTAAATATTACAAAATCACCAACCGCAAAACCGTGGCTACTGTCTGCAACTGTAACAGTTGAAGAACCAGAAGTAGTTGTAAAAGGATTAGTTAATCCTACATTGTCTCTACGCAAAGGAGTTATGTCTGAAAAAACACCTTCAGAATAAATATATAATTTTCTATCTGTTCCTAAAGCTATAAAACGTACGCCTGAGTTTGACACCCATGCTTTAATCCCTCTAACAACACCTGCAATATTTTTATTTAAAACTTTTTCCCAACCACCAATTTTTTCTGGTAGTCCTGTTCTAAATCTTATATTTTTAGAATCAACCCATTTACCTTCGGCACCATAAGTAGAAGTTTGTTTATCTATTCCTGGAGCAAATTGAGCTTTTATTAAAGTCATTTATGATATCCTTTGAGCAAGGAATCCGAACGTATTTGCAAAAGGACCGCCGTTCTGTCCTGGAGAAACACCTGATTCATATTGTCCTTGACCGATAACTTTCCAAGTTCCAGTTTGAGTTGATCTTGTTTTACCACCCATGTTAAAAGTTTGTATCGCTCTAGATCCTGCAAGAGAATAACCTAAATAACTATTACCAGCTACGACTGGATCAGTAGCTATATGTAAATTACCACTATCGTAAGTACTTGGTGTGAATGTAGTTCCAAAAGTCAAATAAGTATTTGTGGGAGTACTACCACTTTTAGCAAAAAGAGCAAAAGTTCTAAGTTGTCCAACACTATCTGTTGAAGCAGGTATTGGTTCTACACCAGTTAAGTTTGATCCATCAATTGCAGGTAAAGCTCCTGTTAGTTTACTCGCAGTTAAACTTGATATTCTTGCATCAGCTACAGTACCAGATGAAATATTTGATCCGTTTAGATTAGTTAAGGAACTACCATTCAATGCCGGTAAAGTTCCAGATAATCTAGCCATTGGTAATGTTCCAGAAGATACATTAGAAGCGTTCAGATTAGTTAAAGAACTACCATTCAATGCTGGCAAAGTACCAGACAATCTAGCCATTGGCAACGTACCTGAAGATACATTTGATCCGTTTAAATTAGTTAAAGCACTACCATTAAGTGCTGGCAAAGTGCCAGATAATCTAGCCATTGGCAACGTTCCTTGCGAAACATTACTTGCGTTTAAAGCTGTGATATTAGTACCATCACCTTGCAGTGCTCCTGCAGCCATTGTGCCAGCAACCGTAACACCAGTTCCAGTGGTTTCTACTTTTTGAACATTATCGTGAAATAATTTTGTGGCACCATTAGCTGTTCCTGTTACATAACTTTCACCAGTAGATGACTGTATTCTAATATCATTACTTTTTATAAAACCTGTACTACCGTCTGAAAATACGTCAATATCCTGACCAGTCCCAATGTAAAGATGATCATTATCAGTGATAGTAATATTTCCAGTTATTGTGCCACCAGCTAAATTTAATTTAGCTGCATCTAAAGCTGTGATTTGTGTCTGCGCATTTGATGACAGTGAGTTTATAAATTGATACTCTGCATTGGTAACTGAACCATCAGCGATCTGTGTTGCTGCTACTGGTATTGTTGAGTATTTTTTTGATTCGTATGTTGCCATTAATTAATGTCCTACTATTTTTAACCAATTAGATTGAATGGTAACATTTAATAAATTTGTTCCTCTACCTGTAAAAGCAGCAGTAGTACTAGTGTTACCCCCTGTATAAGCTCCAGAAAGAGCACAATACGCCACTGCTCTAATATCATTAGTATAGGTTACATTACCAGATAAACCGCTTACATCTTCTTCGTATACAAAATTATAAATTTGATTTTTTCTTTGGTAAAGTTTTACAGGATTAACTCCAAAAGTAGTAAAAAATTCATCATTAAGAAGAAGACCAGCTTGTGACGGAAGATAAGAACTTCCACTACCTGATCTTAATACTCTAATTTGTGCAGAAGTAAAACTAGTGACATAATTTTGATCAGTAAAAGCACTTGCAACCCAACTTTCCATACCATAATCTAAAACAACTCTGTCTATATTAGTTACATCAACCGTAACAGAGGCCCCTGATTGTGATGTTCCGGGACTGAATAAAGGAGCAGTACCTGAACTACTTGTTACTGCAGGAGGTACCGCTTGTATAACAGTCGTACTATTAATTGCTCTTGCTATACCGGAAACACGAGCTGAAGGTATTGTTCCTGACGAAATGTTTGAACCGTTTAAATTTGTTAAACCAGAACCATTACCAGATACATTACTAACAGAAATACTAGAAGGTAGTCTTGCATTAGCCAGCGTTCCCGAAGCTACATTAGAAGCATTTAAATTAGTTAAAGAGCTACCATTAAGTGCCGGTAAATTTCCTGTTAATTTACTAGATGTTAAAGTTGATATTCTAGCATCAGCAACTGTTCCTGAAGATATATTTGACCCGTTTAAATTTGTAAGATTTTGTCCGTTACCGTTTACATTTGCTCCGGCTGTAATATTTCCAGTTGCTCCAAGTTCTCCAGTAGCACTTACACCAGTGTTTGTAGTTTCTAATTTTGTACTATTATTAAAACGAAGATTAGCTGCACCTCCGTTAGTAAAAGACGCTAGTATTTCATTGTCATTGTTATTCTTAAGCTGCAATGTGTTTGCTAATATTTTAAGTGTTCCTGTAGTGTTGTGAATAGTGCTATTAGAACCATCGTGTAGAATTTTTAAATCTGCACCAGTTCCAATATTTACATCTACGTTATCACCTAAATTTAAATCTCCAGTCATTGTTCCACCAGCAAGTGGAAGCTTACCAGTAAGCTGGCTTTGTATATCTGAGGTAACTCCGTCTAGATGTTGAAACTCAGTATTATTTACTGAACCGTCTGCTATCTTACTAGCGTCAGGTACCGGAGTATTATAACGTCTCGATTCATATGTTGCCATATTACTTCTCCGTTAATTTCCAGCCGTTAGTATTTCCTGTGAAGACAATTGTAAATGCAGCACCTTCAGTTGATACTGTTCCGTTTGCAGTTGCACCAAATATTTTTTTACCATTTGGATCTATGGTTAGTGCGTTACTATCAAAAGTATCTGCCTTATCTAGAAAAGTAACCTCGTCTCCTTCAACAGGAGAAGCTGGTAAAGTTAAAGTTATAGTATTTGATGTAGTATCTACAAATATTTTTTCTCCACTAAAGACATTATCAGTTGCAGCAGTTACAGTTCTCCAAGTGCTGCCACCAACACTTCCACCGCCAGCGATCGTATACCAATCAGTACCGTTAGTTGCAAGAATTGCTCTACCTCCTGGAGGTATAATATCTGAAGTGTTTCCTGATGTTCCTAGTTTAAGTTGTATAGTACCATTATCAGTACCATCATTTATAATTGTGTAAATTCTTTCATAACCATTACCAACGTTTGCTTGTGGTTGTCTAATTACAAAAGCTGTAGTGTGCCCAGAAAAACGAATCGCTGCTTGACGCATTTCATTGTTACCTTCTGTAACTGGACCATTACTGTTTGTTAAATCATAAGGACTAGAGACACCATTCAATGCTTTTTCGTAAACATTAGAAATTGCTTCCTCAAATGTTTTACTAAATGTGTCGTTAGTTGTATTACCCCAAGAGTTTGCTTGTTCTCCTGAGCCTATTAGTTCCGCTTTTAAACGGGTTGAATATGTTGATGCCATATTATGCTACCTCTTGCCAGCTACTACCACCAGCTCCTGTTGTTGAATCTACTTCGGTCCAAGTTGCACCTCCAGTAGTTGTATCATCAACTACGCTCCATGTAAAGACAGATAATGGGTTTGATGTTACAGTTAAACTTTCTCCTGTAACTGCGGCTATAGGAGAAAGTGTGATGGATACGCTGTTTACGCTTGTTGACAAACTTTGTCCGGCAAGAGTTAGAGCAAGTTTTGGAGTTACACTATTTAGCGATAAACTTGTACTTAATCCAGATACAGAAACGGTAGAACCTGTTGCTGGAACTACTGTACCAACAGATGAGTTAACTTGTAGCCCTGTAATTGCTTCATGTATTCTAATTAAGTAAGATGGTGTTCCTACAGATAAAGTAGAACTTGTTCCTGTCACTGCAATAGTGTGACCTGTTGATAACGAAACTGTGCCAACTGAAGACGTAACAGAATTTCCTGTTACACTTGCTTTAACTGATGCAACTATCGTACCTAAAGTAACTCCAGCAGTATTTCCTGTTACTGCAACATTAGCATCAGCAGTTGTTGTTAGTGTTCCTGCAGATAAAGTAGAACTTGTTCCTGTAACTGCAACAACCGCGGTCCCTGTTGCAGTGGCAGTTCCTACATTTGATGTAATAGCGTTTCCTGTAACGTTAGCATTTAATTCATTTGTAACCGAACCTAAAGTGAAGTTAAGTGAGTTACCTGTTAGTTGAATAGTGTGTCCTGTTGATGGAACAATTGAAGTTACTGCAGAAGTTACAGCATTACTTGCTAGGGTTAGTGCAAGTTTTGTTGTTAGTGTTCCTGTGTTTGAGGTTAAATCAAAACCGTCTACAAAGTGAGTTTTTTGTATAGTGTATGCGTTACTAACAGTAGCTGTTAATGAAGTACCTGTTACATTGACAACCGCTCTTACTCCTGGAGTTCCTGGAGAAGCAAAAGGTGCGGCCGCAAAAGGTGCAAAACCGAATGACATTATTTATCCTTTATCTTGTCGTCTAATTCTTTGATTGCTTCTATCAATAGAGGGACAAGTTTTTCATACCAAACACTTTTATATTCAGAATTGAATGGTGCTTCAGTAACTACTTCAGGTAAAACTGCTTCAACTTCTTGAGCATTAACACCCACTTGACGTTTGTCATTATCATATCCAAACGATTTAGCTAAATCATTTTCTTTAAAATAATAACCACCTATAGCTTTTACTTTATCTAAAGCAGACTCAATAGGTCCTTCAAAATCTTTTAGACGCGAGTCGGAATAATACGCTGTAATATTATTGGTCGCTCGTATTTGGCCCGTGGTTCCTGATGCTCCTGTACCCACACCTAAACTATTTACTTGTGCGTTTGAGTTTGTTGAAAAACCACCAGTTGGTCCTGTTGGTCCTGTCGGTCCAGTTGGTCCTGTGCCACCATTATTACCACTTGGGCCTGTTGGTCCAGTAGGTCCAGTAGGTCCAGTTCCACCATTATTACCATTCGGTCCAGTTGGTCCTGTAGGTCCTGTCGGTCCTGTTCCACCAGTTGGTCCACCTGGTCCCGTAGGTCCTGTCGGTCCAGTTGGTCCTTGTAAAGCTAAATTTGTAATAGTTGATTTTTCCCAAGCACCTGCCGTTACATCATAGTAAGGAACTAGATCAGAAGCCGCTGCGTCTGTTCCTGTTGAAAATGCTGTAAGAGCAGAACCAACATTTGCAGCATCAGTGACATCTGCACTAGATTCTATTCCATCAAGTTTAGTTCCGTCTGTTGCAACGTCACGACCATCTACTGTACCAGTAACAGTTAAGTCTCCGTTAATATTTCCACCACCTGAAGTCGTAGATATTTTTTTTATATTGTTATAATACAAATCTACTTCGGCATTAGCTTTAAACTCTGCACTTAATTCTGCATTAACTGGAGAAATTTTTATAGGAGAGCCATTTCCTTGTACTCTTAATGTTTTATTATTACTGTAAATATAATTGTCTGTACCATTATGGTAAATTTCTAAATCATTAGAACCACCAAAAACTGCTTTATCATCATCACCAAAATAAACATGGTCATTAACAGTTATGCCTTTGTTAAAGATAGCTTGTCCACCATTAGACATATCAAGTGTAAGGGCATTTATTTGTACACCGCTATCACTACCACGCAGTATTAAATCACCATCAGAAACTTGTGCTTTAATTGCTGAGTTGTTGCCATCTTTAGTAAATTTAATAAAATCTGTGCTATTGTCTAACATTCTTATGTCGCCACCGTCAGCATCTAATAAAATATCACCAGCAACATCTACTGTTAAATCACCATTGACAGCATTTATCTGACCATTAGTTCCATCACTTTGTATGTTTAAATCTTCACCTGCACCAAAAATAGCTTTTTTGCTATCACCTAGATATAAATGATTTCCTACATCTACACTTGAGTTAAATGTAGCTTTACCAGAACTAGACATATCAAGTGTAAGAGCAGTAATTTCTGACCCCCCATCATTACCTTGAAAAATTAAATCTTTATCAGAAACTCTTGACCTAATCTTTAAATCACTTGAACCAGTACTAAGTGTTCCAACAATAGTTCCATCATCACTTATAATTAAATCGCCACCACCTGCATCTAATGTTAAATCACCAGCAACATCTAAACTAAAATTACCTGCATGAGCAATATTTCCAGTCATCGTGCCACCAGCTTTTGGCAACGCAGCTCCAGCGGTTGTAGTTGTAGAAGTTAAGACAGCGTCTCTTGCAGCGATATCAACGCCATCGACTGTACCTGAAACAACTATGTTTCCTGTCGTATCTGTTCCTGTGCTAGTAGTTTCGAATTTTTTTGAATTGTCATGATAAAGTTGAACAGCACCGTCAACAATAAATTTAGCGATATTTTCAGAACTGTTTTTATTAATATCAACGCCAGTACCATTACTTCTTAATACTAATTTTCCAGTACCTACATCACTTATGTTTGAATTTGAACCGTCATGAAAAATTTCTAAATCGTCACCAGCTCCAAAATTAGCTTTGACATTATCACCAAAACTTATTTGACCAGTCATCGTTCCACCAGTTCTAGCTAAGGCGGCATTTGCTGTAGTGGTTGTAGAAGTTAGAACACCATCTCTACTTTGTATATCAATACCATCAACTGTGCCGGCGATTGTTACGTTACCGCTTGCATCTTCAAACACTGCTTTACTAGCAGGTTGTGTACAGAATACATTTTTTGTACCTGCGCCAAAGTTTACAGCATTGTTAGAGTTAGAACTTCTAAGAATTGTGTCACGTGAGAGTGTGTCGGGAGTTGCGTCAGTGACAGTACCAATACCTACTTCAAAATCTGCTCCACCATCAGCTTCTATACAATAGTAAGTTGTATTACTATTACCAATACCGGCAACAAAAGTCGTGAAGCTTTGAGAGGCTCCAGCGAGATTTATTGTACCCGTACCTGTGCTGGTGCTAGTCTCTTTGACTCGATCATTAAGAACAAGGGCCATTTAAACTCCTTATCCTAATCTGATGATCTCTGATCCACCACCATTTGCTGGGAATTGAATTTCAAATGTTCCGTTTGAAGCTGTAAAGTCACCACCGAACGCTAACACAACAACAGCATCATTAGTTGGGCCACTACCATCTTGTCTGTAAATCAAAGCACCGTTTGCAGTGAATGAAGCACTAGTGAAACTAACATTATCAAAATCAACAAAAGCAGTAGTAGAATTTTGACCACCAGTTACTGATGGGTTACCACAAACTTTTCCACCTGCTGTATAAGCAGAACCAGAAGCGTTTGTTATTTCGTTAGTTGTTACATATTTTAGAGTAGTTGCACCCATAGTTGCTGAAGAAGTATATAACGCAATATAATAAGTGGCACCACCATCGAAATCGTGATTACCTTTTAAAAGCTCTTGTTTAAAAACATTACAAACTGCTTGTGATATTGCCATAATTTTCTCCTATTAAGGGTTTTGAGAAGGAACTTTAATTCGTAAACTTCCATCTCTATATTCGTCTCTTCGTTTTTTACCCAACTGTTCTTGAGCTAACTCTTGTAAAGCTGTCGCATAAGATTGCTCATAAACTTGTTGATCTTGTGGTGCTTTTAAAAATTTAAAAGTCTCAACCATGCAGGCATATAGTAAAGCACGTTCAGCGTTAACGCTTACCCATGTAGTCGTATTACCAGAGCTTAAGCCTGTAGGTTTCTTAGTAATACCAATCTCAAATTTATACACCGCATTTGGTGTAGGCGCAATAGCTATTTTACCCATATCCCAAGTCGCATAGTATCTAGGTTTAGCAGTTGAACCTACTTCTGGGGTTGGATAGTATTCGTTTAAAAAATCAACGTCTACTCTTACAAGCTCAGATCTTTCTTTTGTACCTGAGTTAGTATAAAGAGTCACATATCTAATTGTTGCAAGATCACTAATTGTAGGTGTAGTAGCAGAAGCAGTTTGTCCCGGCAAACCTACAAATCTATTATTAGCAGCTGTATTACCACTAATATATTCTTTAAAACAATCTAATTCAACACTTCTAAATATTCTGTCTTCTGCATTTTCTATAATATCATTGATAATAGTTGTAGTTAAAACAGCACTATCTGTTTCTGAATAATCTCTAATCTGTGTTACTAATTCTGCATATGTGGTCATGGTAATAATGTAACAGGTCCTACTGATTTTCCTGTCCCTCCAAAGTTTCTTATACCACCACTTTCATAATATTTAAAGGCTTTCCCGCCGGCATTTACAAATTGATTAACATAACCTGTTCTATCATCAATTAATAGTTTGTTAGCTCCGCCGTAAACACCTTTATTAAAGTTTGTTGCATAGTTAACTGTTGCTGGAGCTCTGCCTACGCCTGATCCGGGTGTTCCATAGTTAGCTGTTATCCATGCCGTTTTTTGTGCGTTGTATGTAGGTCCTGTAGATAACACATCCCATGTATTATTTTTAGCAATGACTAAATCAACTAATGCATCAGCTTCGGCTCTTTTAGCTAAGTTTGAAAAATAGTTACTAGGTGCAGCTGCAATAGCAGCAACTTCCATAGCTGGAGTCATATCATACCAATCTCCACCTGCGTTTAATAAACCAACACTTGTCGCATAAGTTGCTACTGCTTGATAATACTCTGTCAAAACTCCATCCATATCTACATACACTGTAGTTGTACCAGGAATACAATTGTCAGTTAAAAACTCTTCTACTAGATCATTAGGACTAAAAGTATAATTATTAACATCAACTTTTGTAACCAAGTGTCCTCTAGCATCGTTTATGTTGTCAGCATCAACTCTAGCTACTTGTGGATAGTCTGGAAAGTGTGGGTCTGCTCCTCTAAACCTAACGCGGTCCCCGGTGCTGTATCCGTGCGCCGGTTGGTTTACTGTAACTAAAATAGAATCGCGGACACCTGCTGCCATAGAATTTTCTGATAAAAGATGTGCTACAGGTGGCTCTGTTCTAGCAGGTCTTGCATTTTGTAAACCTTGAGCATCACCATAGTGAGCTCTTGGTTCTAGTTGTGGATGTTTTGATTCAAACTCTGATTGATGTACAAAGGCTCCATTCCATTCTTTTACCATTTCATTATAAGGAAACTCCATACCGCTTCGGTCTGAAATTGCTTTAGCGTATTTACCTGATGCAAACTTAGACATTTGGGTAATACGCTTTTGGTGCTATGAAAGTACTTGTTGAAGAACCATCTTCAACTAATGCACGATTTAATTCGTCTTCATACAACATTTTAAGTTGTCCTGTTAACTGAGGATTTACTTTTTGAGATAAATAGTATGCAAGTCCTGAAGTCATACAAGGAACAAATCTATACGGAACATCAGCATTGTTGCTGTATCCACCTACATCTTGAATACGTTTGATGTAATACATTGTAATATGATTTGCAGCCGATATAGCATCCGGAGTTGGATAAAAACTAATTGTAGTATTATCTATAAATCTTTGCACATAGTATTGTGTAGGTTGAGCCTTAGTTAATTTATTAGCTAAACTTTGATACGTGCTTCTGTCTATTTTACTTAAAGATGAATCTGATTGACTAGTTGTAGTTCTATTAGTTCTATATGCAGCTTCTAAAACATCATCTATACCATAAACACCGTTAGGAATAGACGTAGCACTTGTACCATCAGCAGAGTTTCTAAAAAACTTATATTCAGCTTGTCCTTCAACAAGATCAATTTCTAGATTACCTAGTTCCCAATAATGCAAACCTCTATTGGCCCACTCTTGAAACATTATGTTTAAAGAACGTCTTGCTGATTTTAATTGATATCCACTAACACTGTCGAGGCCTACGCGATTGTAAGCCTCTTCAATAATATCATCAATTAAGAAACCACTCTCAAAATTAGTAGTACCTGATGTTGCCATTTATCCCCCTAGTTAAAAGTAATAGTGCAACTGCCTGATCCAGAGATTGTTAAGTGACAACCATTTTTCATTCTAATACCACTTCCAGGAACAAAGATTTCTAGTCCTTCTGTTCCAAAAAGAAATGTATGAGCTGTACCTGCGCCTGTAGCTGCATTGTCATGCAAGATAACAGAACCACTTGCGTTGCCCTTTGCTTGAATAGATGTAACCCTACAAGGCCCACCGACTAAAACGCCAGTAGCGGTTGCTTGAGCTGTTCTCTGGTCTGATGTGAAAGATCCTCCACCTGACATAATATTATCCTCCTAAATTAGTGGGGCCGAAGCCCCACTATTAATTATTAACCTAAGTTATTATTCTGTACGTAAAGAATTGTAACTCTAGTTGATCCGGCATTAGTAGCCGCTGAAGCAGTTATAGTTAACTTTATGTCAGCAGATCCTGTGTCAGACCAAGCTAATGCACCACCAGCTTCTGTTGTTGGTCTTTTTCTACCAACAGCTGTACCTAGTGCAAAAGTGTTAAGTATTGTAGCAGCTCCACCTACAGTGTCACCAATACTTAAATTGGTTGCACCTGATGCAGCAACGACTGAGTCTATGACACAATCTACGATTTGTGAGTTTGCTGGAATAACCATATTAGTTGCTCCTGCAGCAATCGCACCACCTGATAAATCAATCAAGTGTGTTTGAGACATTACTACTTGTCCTGTGTTTTTTACGTTTTTACCGAGAGTAGTCCCGATAGTTTCTTTAATTGTTCCAGCCTTAATCGGTCCGGAAAAAGTTGTTGAAGCCATGATTTAATCCTCCTAGTTGTGTTTAATGTAGTCTCTAGGCCGTCGCCTGCGCGCGTCTACATTAGTTTTTATATCGCAGATTAAAGAGTATACGCTTTTTAAATAGTTTATGCAAATAAAAAGGGGCGCCGAAGCGCCCCTTAAAATGGTTTATAACCTTACTGATTATACACCTGGAGATCCGAAGATACCTCTAGGATCAGAGAAGCCGAAGCTGTATCTTTCCCTAGCTTTATATCTAACGTTACCAGTTTCAAAATCGCCTTCCATGGCAGTTTTGATTGGTGCACGAACCATGTGTTTCATTCCGTTAGGAACGTCTGTCTTAATGAAGAAAGACTCTGAATCAGCTAGGAAGTTATTTACCACAAATCCTTGTGGTATCATTCCCATTGATTTCATAGCATTCAAATCATTATCAGCAGTACCAACTCTGTTGGCAGATTTCATGATTCTTTCAGCTGCAAATTGCTGAGCTGGGTGAATGATTAGTTTCATTCCCTTAGCAGCAATCTTTAGTCCACGCTCATCCGTCATTTTAGCAATGTCAATTAAAGACTGCTCTAATGAAGTTTCAGACAAATCGGCTGGTGTGCCTAATTCGTTTGCAAACGTTCCAGCAATTACTGGGTGGTTAGTTGCACAAAGTGCAACACCGTCACCACCTACAGAGGTAGTAAACGCGCCATCTAGAATTGCAGCAGCTTTAAGTTGCTTAGTTTGAGCCATAGAACGTGCTAGTGCTTTCGTATAACGAGTTGAAACCTTATCATACAAGTTATCTTCAACAGCTTCCTCAGTAATAGAGAAAGCGAGAGCAATTGTCTCGTGTTGATATCTTGCAGTGTAAGTTTCCTGCGCGCTATCGTAAACCACTGCTGCGCCTTCTGACTTAACGGCAGCTTTGTCGAAACCAGATAACATTACTTCTTCTTCGAATGCTCGATCAGAATTTTCTGTATCATAAATTTCGCTGTGTTGGTTTTCGTAGTTTTTGTACTCAAGTCCAAATAATGCATTCAGACCTGGCTCTAGCTCTTTAGCTAGTTGTTGTCTTGATATAGCCATGTGTTACCTCCTGCTATTATTTATACTTGTGTTCATTAATCACAACATTGTACACAGTATGTGGAGATGCAACTAAGTCGCGGCCTTCTTTTTTAGAGAAGCCTACGATACGTAGGTTAGCACCTGTACCAATATTACTTGTATCAAGTTCTGATTTTGAAACACCAGTTATTGTTGAACCTGCCACGACGGCTAAGTCAGCTGTTTTAGAGATATCTGTTACTGCAGAGTTTCCTCCAACAGAATCTCCCTGTACTTCGAACATTTGATATGGATCGTCGTACACGAAAACAGTTGCTGCTTGTGACGCAGGTCTTGTGTTTTTAAAAGTTGGCTTTCCAGTAGAATCGTCGAAAGTTGATCCCCAAAAAACACCTATAGCATCAGTGGCGTCTGTACCACCACCTGCTGCTGCAAATATTTGCACACCACCTGTACCTTCGTCCATCTTTACGACGTCACCTTGGGACATAATAGTAGCATAACCTGCTAGCGCACTATAAGAGTTCATTGCCGGATCTGTACCACCGCCAATTTTACCGATTGGAGCCAAACCAAAAGGGGCATCTAAATTTGCCATATTGTTTTCCTCCTTAAAGGGTTATTGTTAATTTATCGATGGTTGAGAAAAGATTAGTCTTTTTTCGAGCCACCAAAAGTTACACGAGTCTGTCGATCTTGATTAATCGGCATACTTGGATGCTGTTCCTTCAAGACATCGTTTTCAATTGCATCATTTCGATCTTGAGTAATTTTTGCAAAGTACTCTTCACGTGATTGCGCGAGCTCTTCAGATATCCTAGCCAGCACAAGGCCACCAACCCCGATCATACCTGCGTATTTGCCGTTATCTATAGAAGGATAATTATCATTTGGATATTCGTCAGCTCTAACTAACTCCCATCCTGATCTAAGCTTACCTGACATGTTAGTGGTATCGTCGTACCCCATGCTTTCAGCTCTTATCCACCTATGTCGATATCCGTCTGGCGCAGGTGGTGCGTCCAGTGATGATGGAGGAGTCCAAATCTTCGGCTTTTCAGTTTTTGCTCTAGATTGACTCACGCGAGTGGTTTTCATTTTATCTTTTTCCATATGCTTATACCTCCTTCGCGGCTAATTGTTTCGCATACTCTTCGAGTGGCACACCTAATCTTTTAGAAATTGCTACCTGTGAAGGTGTGAGTTTCACAGTTTTTCTGCGTCCTTTTGCGGCCGGACGACGGGCACTTGCTACACTTTGCGTTGGCGCAGGTGCAGATTGATCTACAGTATCAAATTTATGCGGAAATGCAACCCTTATTCTTTTGTCTACTTCCGTATAGTATTCTTCTGATTGTGGATCAAATCCTTCAGTTTCAACAAGCTCTTTGTGTATGTCAAATGCAGTATAAGTCATTGCATTATCAGTACCAAACCATTTATTTTTTTGTGCCCAGCTTTCTGCTCTAGGGTCAAAATCTGTTTGTGGCTGTTGAGGAGCTACTTGTGGCTGTTGTACAACCTGTTCTGTAGCTTGTGTTCTTTGTTCTTGACTAGCTCTAATATTATTTAATCTAGCCTGTTCCATAGACATTTGAGCTATAGCTTGTTGAGCTTTTACTTGAGCGTCAATGTCTTGTGTTTCAACTGCTTGCTTATATGCAAGTTTAGCAGCTTCCATACCATTAGATACTTTTTCCTCTAGCTCATTAGTATATTGACCACCAAGTTGTTCATATTGACCTTTAAATTGATCAGCTTGTGATTTAATTTGATGTGCATACTGAATAGCTTCTTCTTTTTGCCTTTCAGCTTCACGCATTTTACGTGTAAGTTTAGCTATTCTTTTCTTAACACCTTCTGAATATTCTCCCAATTCGTCTTGGGGTTTATCAGCTTGAACATTAGGCTGCTCATTAGATTCCTCAGTTGTGTTATCGGTTTCTTCGACTTGTTCAACTTTAATCTCCTCTTCTGGTGCTTCTAGTGATTGTTCTGGAGCATCAAGATCGATCTCCATCTCTTGTTCGTCGGCTTCGCCCACGTCTATTATTTTTTCGTCGTCTAGCATAGTTAATTCCTCCTATGAATTACATTGCGTGAATAAGATCTTCGGGATCTTCTATTGTCCCTAAAATCTCATCATCGTTTAACATTCTTATCTCACCACCATCAATCTGCATACGTGATCCTGCATATCTTGCAAATACCACCCATTGTTTTTCTTTGCACCATGGTCCTGTCGGATACTTTTCCTCATCCTTGTAACAGAGATCACCCATCTTTAGTACGTACCCAACTTGCGTTGCTACACGTGCTTTGTCTAATGATTCTTGTGCAATAATAATTCCACCTTCAGTTTTTTCTTTAACTTGAAAAGGCATAACAAGTATACGCCATCCTGTAGGATGTGGTAACTTATCTAAATTTGTTTCTTGAGTTTCTTTTTTTGCTTCATTTTTTGCAATCTTTTTTGCATCTGTTTCAGCATTATATTTATCTTCTAAGGCGTGCGATGTTCGTTTCGTCATCTGGTTCTGGCTCCTTTGGTTCTAGCAGGTTAGAGATTTCCTGTTTAATTTGATCCGTAACGTGGATCTTACCGAGAATATAGTTGTATTTCTCCATACTGTCAACACCACCGCCGATTAAAACGTTAGCGTTGTTTTCCATGATTTCGTCAAGTAGTCTCTGGATCTTGTATACTACGTGTACTGGGTCTATAGCTTCTGACATATTTCTTTTTCTTATCTCCTAAGTTATGCCAAAACTCATCGAGAGTGTTGGCTTTTTGTTTGCAACATTCCCCCGAACGTACTTTTTTTTCAGTGTGACAAGCACACTTCTTATCTTCACCCATCGTAAGTCCCCCTTACTTTTTCTTGAAAATATCAGCTCCCTTGAGTCCGTATATACTAGCGACGACGCCTACAAATAGCGTCTGGTACCAAAAAGGCAGATTGTTAAACTGCTCAAAGAACATGTGCAGTTTAGCTTGTATGTCCGGATCCTCACTAAAGACACTCCATATCAACAAAAGCACGGGCGCACTTACCAAAATAAGTACAAACTCGTCTTTCCATCCTTTGTCGTTTGATTGTCTAACAGCGGCTTGGTACTCCACTTCCCCATTCGCCATTTTCTGTGCATGCAATAAAGCAGCATCCGACATAAGTATTTTTGCTTTTTGTTTATTAGCAAAAATAGCTGAACCGGTTTTCAATACCGTAGGTAGAAGTGAGAGTAATGGTCCCATTAATTATTTGATAATTGATACTATGATAATGGCAACAACAACACCTGCTGCTATTTTCCATTTAACAGGCATGTCAGCCCATTTTTCTTTTAAAGATTCGATCATGATGACCTCCTTTTTTTTCGTTTTACACCTGCTTCGCTAAGAGCAATAGCTATGGCTTGCTTTTTATTTACCACTTTTTTCTTAGATTTACCAGATTTAAGTTTACCGGACTTATATTCCCGCATTACTTTGCTGATTTTCTTTTCTTTTTTCACTATTTTAGTTTGTATAAGGTACCTATACCATTGGACATCGGGCCGCGTTGTGGTGCTACTGAACCACCTTGATTGAGTCTTTCTTCTCTGTTTAAGAAACCAAGTGGGTCAAAATCAAATACAGGATTAACTGCTTCGCCATTATAATTAAACATAGGTCGATTTAAATTATCTAGTGCTTCTGAAAAAGTAGAACCGTCTTCAGGTTGTCCTTGATCTAACGAAGACACAGCGGATAGACCTGACATTAACATTCCAGGTATAGTTCTTTTACCTAAGAAACTTAAAGCATTACCAAATTTGTTTGCGGGCATACTAAACTTTGGTTGAGCGTTTTGTATACTAGTGTTTCCAACTGTTCCATATTTAGACAACTTTTGATTTAACATGTTTGGATTTTGAAACGAATAAGGATTAGGTTGTGGAGCTGAAAGTCTTAATTGATTATTTGTTAGAAGAGACAAACGAGGATTAGTATTTGTAAGAGACAAACGAGGATTAGTATTTGTAAGAGACAAACGAGGATTAAGATTTGAAAGTCTTAACTGATTAGACAAGTTTAAATTTTTAGGTAACATCTGTCTCATAGCTAAAGGGTTATCTAAAGCAGCAGCAAAAGCATCGTCATTAAAACTTAAACTAGGTGATTCATCTTCTATAGAAGGGTTGTAAGTTGGGTTTGTCCTATATTCATTAATAGTTCTTAAATCATATTCGGGCATGCCAAATTTATTTACACCTTCTTCATCTTGAGTAGGAAAAAATCTGTCAAGAATAGGTTCAGCTACAATACCTAATCCAGGGACTCCTGTTGCGAGACTTAATGCTGCTCCAAGAATACCACTTCCGGGAATACCTTGTGACATGGCATAGTTATGTTTAATACTATCTAAAAAACCCATACCTTTGGTTGGAGATACTCCTGTAGCTTCATTAAATATACCTCTAGCAAAAGTATTAGGAGCTTCTCTAACCTGTCCTAATTCATCTCTAAATCTAGGTCCAGCAGAATAATTATTTAATCTATCTTGTTGTGCATCAATTAATCCAGCAAAACTAGCTCTTGCTTTATTTCTAGAACCATACTGATTTTCCATTTCTTTTGATTTTGCTAGTCGCCCTGCTGCGGCTGCAACATCCTGTGGTGAAAATGCACCTGGTCTTCTGGTCTTTGTTTTATCTAAGGCAGAAGCTTCAGCAGGCTTATTTCTTTCGTTCATAAAATCAGCTAACTTACCGCTGTATTTTGTTCCGCTAGTATTATGTGTTCTAGGACTTTTTGTATTGTCTACGGTGGTAGTTTTTTTACTTTTTAAACTTGAATGTTTAGCGGATTTATTACTACCTGTATTACCTTTTTGACTGCCCATTAGTTCCCCTCTTTGAATGTTGCTTGCATATTACTTATACCACTTTTTGCTAGTGAAACGCTAGCCCTAAGTTTTTGATGCTCATCATTCTGTTCCATTTTGTCTTCTGCTATTTCTCGAGCTTGTAATAGTTTAGCTCGTTCCATTTCTAGATCAGTTTGTCCTTCTTCTTCTTTTCTAGCCTCTTCTTTAGCTCTAAGGTCAATCTCTCTATCTTTAAGTTTCAATAATGGATCATTTTCTATCTGATTTAGCACTTCTTGTTCAGCTTCTGCGTACTCAACCATAAATTCTGCAATTAATTGCGATTTTCTAGCCTCCATAGCCGTCTGTTGTGCTTGAATTTGCTGTTGCATCTGCATAACTTGCGGATTTTGCTGTAACTTAGCCGCATCTGGACCAGCTTGCTGCATCATTTGTTGTAATTGTTGTCCCATTTGCTGTATCTGAGCAATTTCTTCAGCAAATTCTAATTCTATTTGCTCTCCAGCCATCAAAGTGATGTGTTCCATGCAATTTTGCTGTAACAAGCCCATTGCTTTTGGATTATTTCGTACAATTGTAGTACCCATAAACTGTAAATGCGCTTTCATGTGCGCTTGGTGATCTTGTTTTGGAAATGCTTGAAACTTTTTACCATTCATTGCCATAATATTTTCACTTGCAGGGTCTAATGGTGAAGGTTGCATTGGTGGTGGTAACAAAGTGTCAATGTTTTTTACACCTAACGCTTCATACATGTGTTTGTATGCATGGTACAGGTTGTGAAGTTGCGGATTGGACATTGCCATTTGTAATTCTGTTTGTGCAATCGTAATTCTTTGTGTTTGTGAAAAGATATTAGGATCTGCAACCGGTATAATATCTACTCTGTCGTCAAAGTCAGTTGCGAAAACTTGTCTATTGCCACCAACTATATCGTATGGATATGTTTTTGGTAAGTACGTTGCAAAACATTTAGCAAGTAACATAAACTCACATTTCATTGCTGCATAAATTCTTTTGTGAATTGCTGACATAACCCGCGATCCACGTTCCAAGAGCGCCATAGTTGTACCCACGGCTGCCGATTGATTGCCATCACCCACTTGCATATCTGCAATGGACGCGAAACGTTGACCTGCTTGGACAACAACTCCCATTAGTTGTAGGAGCGTGGCACTTGGGTCTTTAAATGGTAACGGCATAAATGCGTCACGAAGATTTCCACCAGGCGCATCAACATCACGGAACTCTCCCGGCTGCAACGGTTGAGCTTCGTCTCTGACTCTGATGCCTCTTTGTTTGAATCCGGCTGGTAAATTAGACAAGGTACCGGCGTCAAGAAGCTGTCTCAATGCTGCAGTTGCAGTTCGTGACAGTCCGCCGATCATGTGGATAAGGCCGAATCCATAGAAGCCTAGTCCTGGTAAAAATTTAAAGTGTACAAAAAATTCTTTCTTCTTGCGTAACGGGTCGTTGACCTCATATGCTCTTCTAACTGATAAAACTTCAGAAGAGTCTTCATGAATAGTTACAATGTAAGGCAGCTTTAATCCTGTTTCTTCTCCCTCTTTGTTTTTGTCCTCAAAACCTTCTAAGTCAAGTTCAACATGACACTCTAGCAAAGAGTGTACTTCGCTTTTTGATGTTCTTTCAACACCAGAAATATCATCTTTTGCTTCTTGTACTTCGTCTGTTGTATACCCGTCTTCTCCTATTTCAACATCTGCATAAAAACCTGACAGTTGTTGTTTACGTAAATCGTTTTGAGATATTTTAATTCTGTGAATAATAACATCTGTATCTTCAAGAGATGTTGCATTGTAGCTTACATATAAATCTTCAGCAGGTACAAACTTAGAAACACATCTACCCATAACTGCATCGTAATAAACTTTTTTAAATGTTGATCCTGCAAGAGGTAAATTAAATAACATCTGGTCAAACTCTGGCTCATACTCTTTCATGTTAACCATCAATTGATAGTTCATAAAATCTTTTACACGTGCAGATTGTTTTTCTGATTCTGGATTAACTGCACCTATGATCTGAGTTCTTACTGGTCCTTGTGCCGGTAGTAATTCTTTATAGGCTAATGCCTGAAACTGTGTAACAGACTCAGCTAGTACCGGATGAGTTGCGCCTGATGCGCCCTGGAATGGTTCTGATCTGTTTTCATATTTAAAACCTAGTAGGTCTAAACCTTTTGTGTAGGTGTCTTCCCAATCAGATCTACCTGATTTAAAATCTTCGTAAGAATCCTGCATGTCACTTGCAATCTCCGTCAAAACACCATCGTCTAGAAGTTCGACTAAGTTTGCATCAAAAGGTAAGCCACTTTCTATCTGCGCATTTTCTGGATCAAAGTCAATCTCTGCTCCACCGTCTTCCATCATTTCAATATTTATATCTGTTGGATCATTCGCTTCGCGTTCCGCGATTGCTACTTCAACTGACGGGTCAACTACGTTAGTTGTTTTCGTCAGGTCGTTTACTTTGTCTATAGCCATTAGTAATATGTCCTCTGTTGTTCTGGTAACTCTTCATCCTCGTAGTCGTCTGGATGTTCAACAAAGCCACCTTGTCTAAACCTCATTACAGCTTGAGTCATACTATCCACTAAGTCGTCATGTTCACCTAATGGAAATGCAGCGCATTCCTCAATAACTTCTTCGGCAAACTTTGTATCGGGTGCCCACACCATACCCGCTTCAAATAGCGGCGCTACAGAGTTTATCCTTGTATGTTTATCATTTCCTTTACTCGGTGTAAAGTTAATAACTGGTATCCCTAGTTTACGCAATTCATACGTTAAAGGCAAGCCTGAAGCTTTAGCTTCCACGATCACCGTTTCGGGCTTCCAGTAATCATATTGTTCTTTAGCTTTCTTACGTAATTCTGGAAACTCATACCTATCTTTTACCATGTCTAATAAAATTAAATTTGGTGCATCACCTTCATTTGGGCAAAATACACCCCATGTAGTAATAGCAGAAAAGTCAGCAGTTTCTTTTTTCATAAACGCTGTGTCATAGGATTGAATAACATGCATTAAAGGTGGTGGTTCTGGCTTATCATAAGTTTTCCACCAGTGTCTTTTTATAATACTACCTTCAGCTGCTGTAGGATTTTGTTGATATTGTGCGTTCCATTTGGTAATAGCTACAGATGCTTTCACAGATTCTAACTCTTCTAGCTTCCAATAACCAGGCCACACCGGTTTACCACTGGGCAAGATTGCAGGGAATTCTATTACTTCCCATTGGTCTGCTTTTGGTTCTGTCTGTGCTTTCATTAATTTACCTGTCAGATCAACAACGCTCCAGCGAGTCATCACGACAATTATTCTGCCTCCAGGTTGCAAACGCTGACGAGGCCCGGACGTATACCACTCATATACTCGATCGTAACTGGCCATGTTCATTGCGTCCTGTTCCGAGTGGGGATCATCAATAATCAAAAGGTCTGCACCCCGACCAGTAATTGATCCCCCGACACCAGCAGCATAGTATTCCCCGCCCTGGTCCGTTTCCCATTTACCAGCGGCTTTTGAATCTTCTTTAAGTCTAGTCTGAAATATATCTTGATATTCTTGTTGCTCCATTACACCCTTAGCTTTACGTCCAAACCTCACGGCTAATTCAGCGTTATTGGTAGCTTGAATAATTTTTAATTTAGGATTGTTGCCAATCATCCATGCAGGTAGATAGTTAGATGCAAACTCAGACTTTGTATGACGTGGCGCCATATTAATAATTAATCTTTTTATCTCACCACTAGCAACACGATTAAATTTTTCTGCCATAATTTTATGATGTTTGCCTTCTATAAAATCTGGCCACATGTGTTTGACAAAACTTAAGAAGTCATCGCGGATTGCCTGTTCTCCCTTTTTTTCTTCAAGGAGAAGCATTGTCTTTAAATATTCTTTTCTAGTATCTGGTGGTAACTGTTTTACCTGTTCTGGAGTTAGCATTTGAAAAAATTTTCTAAAAAATTTTGCACCTTTTTGTTTCAAGCAAAGTGAAAACGATATTAGCCCATATCTATTTACAAATCAAACTATATATCAACATATAGGATCCCTATCTGACAGAATCCGGGTGGGGTGGGGGTCATGACTTTCTAGCTCAGGATCTGACTTGGTACCTCTATTGACTGTGATACTACACTTCTATTGGCGGGGTGGGTGGGCCCCTCAGTGCGCAAGCACATACTACATATGGGGTGGGTGGGCCCGGCAGGGCACAAGATGTTGTGTCAAGAAAAAAACGACACAAATAAAAAAAGTTATCCACAGTGATATTTATGCAACCTACATGTGGTGGGTGGGACCCAAGAGGACACAAGATGTTGTGTCAAGAAAAAAAGTTATCCACAGAAAAAAATAAATTAATACTTGATTATTATATGATAATATGAGATAACATATTATTAATTAACTAACAGAAAGAATAACAATGATTAAATGTAAAAGATGTGATTGCAATACAACACATGATTATATTGCACAAGT
>VMHT01205983.1_pt1 | contig 51006 bp, 59 predicted proteins | sample 4693611 | NCBI WGS metagenome assembly VMHT01 (sample SAMN12280063, study PRJNA550983) | marine metagenome | isolation source: seawater sampled from same location over 5 years 0.02-0.2 micron viral filtrate | place: USA: collected off the coast of southern California halfway between the port... ... | reverse complement strand
GAACGTTTTTACGAAAAGGTTTTTTTGTTTTTTTATTAGTAAAAACTTCTACAAATTCTGTTTTTCCATTATTTTTATCATCACTTAAAAATTCCGATTCATAATTATAATCTTTAAAAACTATATTCGTTTTAGTTATTCTTTCTTTTGCATATTTTTGTGCATTAACTGATTCAAGTGGATTACCTGGAGGAAGAACCGGGTCAAACATATGTTTATTAACAAGATGTATTACCATAAAACCACCTGGTTTTAACCAATCAAAACAATTCTTAAAAAATAAACGTTTATCCTTAATGTAATAAATTGTAAAATAAAGACATGTTATATGACTAAATTCATCAAAATCAAAAGTTATACTTTTCATAATATCACCAACAATAAATTCATTACTAGGATAAAACTCTTTTGCTTTTTCACACATATATATCGATTTATCAATACCTACCGCTTCACATTCATGTTTAACTAAACTGTTCACAGTATGTCCTGTTCCAGAACCAATATCAAGAACTTTACTATCAGCGTTTAAATCAGCTTTATCTACAATATGTGATATTTCAAAATTATGCTTTCCCTGATCTCCCGAAAGTTCATCATAAATTTTTACATAAAATGGATCATAAATTGTATCAATAGATTTATTTATTTTAAGAGGTCCGTTATTCAAATCTTCAAAACCTTCTCGGGAATTTTTATATTCACTATATATATTCTTTAAATATACTATTATAATCCATGTTATAATGAAAATTATAATATTAAATAATGATAACATTTTTTTTAGTTTTTTCAACATTTTGTATATATGTATTATTGTTATTTTTTTTATATAAACGTGATTTAATGGACGTAGAAATAAATGATATAAGAACCGAAAAAGAATTAAGAATAGTATCCTTTTCTGGTTATAAAAGAACAGATGTTGTAAAACAATTATATGAATCACTTGTTACATCAAAAATGGAAGAATCATGCTATTGGAGTGCTGAACTTGTTTGTGGTGGAAATTACATGGATTTATGGAATACTGTTCTTTTATGTATGTCTAAAAATATTCATTTCGGCAATCCAAAACTTGCAAGTTATATATACATGCGAATGAATACATTTCGTGAAATAATGCAAAATGGATACGTTGGACAAGAACTAAGATTGAGAAATAATGAAAAATTGAGAAAAACGTTTTGTGAAATAATAGTAGTTTTATGTTTATCCAAGAAAAAACATAGCATCGAGCTTATAAAATTAAACAAAAAGGAAACTTTTGACTTGACAAAAATGAACCATAGATTTAAAGCAGATAAAACAACATACGCAAATACAATATTTAGAAAGGAAGACCCAAAAGAACTATTTGTAGCAATTAATGAAATTATGTATCATTTATCACCATCATCAGCAAGTGTAAGTGACGTATGTTGGTGGATAGAATGGGTATTGGCATACGAACAAGAATGTTCCAAGAAAAAAATAAAATGTATTTGTGACCGTCGAGAATATTCTAATGTTCCTGGAACAAATCAAAAGGAAATTATATGGATAATATGGGAAGCCATTCTTTTTATTTCTCAAAATAAAACAACTTTTATAAAAAAAACAATAGATAGCTTATTTAATATATTCACATTAAGATATACACCAGGTATAGTAAGAAGAAGACGACATATTATATATTTTTCTATATCAATATTATTTGAACACATCGATACAACTATTCCTCTTATAAGTAATAAAGAACTATTAGATACAATTCTTTTAAAAATAAACAATATTTATAAGCAAATTAAAAAGAGCGAACAATCTCCAAATACAGACTATTTATTTAATAACGTAAAACAAACAAATTTAGAACAAACAATAAAAAAATTAGATATTATGAATAATTTGATGAAGTAATAATTATGTATGGATAATTTGAAAATAAATATGTCCTTATATTATTAATGGATAATACCGCAACATCGCGATTTATGAATATGACAAATATTGCCGAAAGCACACCAATCTCCAGAGAATATGGAGGTAGTATATCATCAACTATTTTAAATATTTTTGCTATTGTTGTTATACTCGCATTACTTGGAATAAATATATTTTATTATTTAGGTGACGCTGCTGATTTTACGGCAACTATAGTTGACCCAATTTATAAATTATTTGGTTATGAGACGTCAAGCACAGTTAAACAAACTGTTAAAACAACAGCAAAAGGAGCAAATGTAGCTGTTGATTCAACCGCAAAAGCTACCAAACAAAGTATTGATTACGTAGAAGATATATTTGATGATACATTACCTTCAAACACTACAACTATGGCTCAATCAAAACAAAATACAACAAATACAACTATTGCTCAAGATAAATTAAATAATAGACCTACGGTTAATTCAAATGTTACAGCATCGAATGAAGATGACAATACTCTTACAATTAATAGTGTCACGCCTAAAAATTCTGGTTCTGTTGGTTATTGTTATATTGGTGAAGACAGAGGTCATCGAAGTTGTGCTGATATTAGTGACGAAAGTTTATGTATGTCTGGAGAAATATTCCCATCAAGAGATTTGTGTGTAAATCCTAACTTACGTTAAGTATTACTTTAAAATTTATATTAAAATTAGTAAACACTATTTATGAAACTTGTGTATTATAAATAGTGAAAATTATATCCATGTTAACCACTTTGGTTATATTTACGACCAACACCACTTTGTTGAATATTAATATTACCACTGTTATAATTTATATCCGAACAAATTCGATTATATCGAACTGATGACGAGCGCATAGAATTCGCAAATTGAGAATTTGATGATTGTCTATACCTATTATTTTGTCCATTTATAAAACGCAACGTATCTTCTCTTCTTTTATTCACCTGTTCTTCTGGTTCATATTCTATAAAATTTCCGTCAACATCAAAACAACGTCTAAATCTACCTTCAGATAATGTTGTAGATGGAACACATAAATCAAATGGAGATTCTGGCTCAGATTCTGGTTCTGGTTCCGGTTCTGGCTCTGGTTGTTCTGGCTCTGGTTCAGGCTCTGGTTCAGGTTCTGATTCAGGTTCCGGTTCAGGTTCTGATTCAGGTTCAGGTTCCGGTTCAGGTTCCGGTTCCGGTTCCGGTTCAGGCTCTGGAGGTTGCGGTTCCGGTTCAGGTTCCGGTTCAGGTTCCGGTTCCGGCTCAGGTTCGGGTTCAGGTTCCGGTTCAGGTTCAGGTTCCGGTTCAGGTTCCGGTTCCGGTTCAGGTTCCGGCTCGGGTTCCGGTTCAGGCGGTTCCGGTTCAGGTTCCGGTTCAGGTTCCGGTTCAGGTTCCGGTTGAGGCTCAGGTTCAGGAGGCTCTATAAGTATAAAATGTTCAACCGACTGACGTATAGTATTAATGTCTATATTATTTGGTAATATAAATGCACCTTGTTGATTAAACATATCAGGTGTTATTCTAATATTTATTCCAAAAACAGAAAACAATTGTTGTGATAAACTTGTGACAAGTGATGGTATTAAAAAATTTTTGAATACTTCTTTTTTAGAAATTGTATTAAATATATTTCTATTTGACCACTGACCTAACAGTATAATAGGTGTGTCTGGATCATTTCCTGTAAGTGATTCTTCATCATGATAATTTCCCATAAAAGTAAAAAAATATACATGTATAATATTACTTTCTATAGTATTGTCACAATTTTCAACAACTATATTATAAGCATTTTTTCTAAGAATGTTATCATATTCTTCATTATTGCTTCCAGTTAATGGCAAACTCAAGTTTGATATATATTTTAAAGTTGTATCAACATTATATCCTTTGTGGTCAAGAGTTGTTTCAACATAATCATAAACTTCTGGATCAATATTCAAAAAAAGATGATTAAATATTTTCTCATTAGAAACTTTAATTATATTTTTAACTTCATCTAACGATAACCACGACTTCATAACATTAGAATTATCATGAACCATACTCATATTTTTTACAATATGAAGCTTTATTCTGAAATTAAGCATTTCTGGTATTTCAGGCTCCGGTTCAGGTTCAGGTTCAGGTTCCGGTTCCGGTTCCGGAGGTCCTTCAATAAATGTAATTGTATATTCGTTATCACTTGTTTCATCATTATTTTCATTTGTGATAATTTGTTTATTCATAATAAATCATCACATAATTAAATTTTTATTTATAATTTATGTAGTTCTAAGTTGTTCATGAATGTTCAGTCCCACCCAAAAACCAGTTCAAAGACAAATAATCGAAATTCTTGTTTAATAAATTTGCGTTATTTGTCATTCTTAAGTCAGGACCGAGACGTAGAATATCATAAATTTTACGTGTTCCAATAGCTTCGTTAAAATATGTAAGGTTGCTTAATTTTCCATTAAATCCTCCATTAGAACCAGCATATATATTTCCATAATTTTGTTTTGCTACACCAGAAAGAATATGTCTTTTTGCAATATTTCCGTTAATATATACATCCAAATTTCTTCCACGAACCATTAAAACTACATGAACCCAATTTCTCATAGGAATATTTCCTACACTTATTTGTTCAACAATATGGTTGGTTTCCAATTCGTTTGTCTCATCTGGATATGTATTCATAACAACAACAAGTTCTACTTCACTATATTCATTACTTGTATTATTATGTTTTCTTAAGTATAATCCAGGACCGTTGTTAGGATAATTCATTCCTTGAGGGATTCTAGTTTCTCCTGCTCCTTCATTAAGTGCATATCCTTTGCTAATAAAATTCTTTTCTCCTTTATGAAATACATGAGCAAGTTTATCATTATCATCTTGATCACTATGTGGTAAACTTTCAACATACAACCAAGTAGAATATGTAAATTCTAAACCACCTCTTTCATCATTTGACCTATATATAGGTGTAGAATCAGAAAGACGCGGATCTTGTTTTATTTCTGCTTGATCACTTGCGTTCATCATACCTCTAATAAGGCGAACATCTGTTTTTGGATAAAAAATATACTGTATTATATTTATACCCATCTGCATTACTATAACAAAAATGATAACAACTAATATTATGTATGCAAAATTACTTATAGCACTATTTGAATCCATAAATTCTTTCGTTCCTGATAAAAAACTATTGAATGTAGATGGTTGAGGTTGAGATTCTCCGTAATAATTCATGGTACTCATACTTATATATATTTACATATAAAAATGAATTAATCAAACTGATAATTATGTTTAAATAGTTACACTTGTTGTTTCAATATTATTTTCAAGTAAAGCCATCTTAAACTTATATTTGTTAAAGAAACTTGCTAAACCAAGACCAGGAGCAAATCCGTCACTATAAGTGTACCAAGCTTTTTGAGGATCCATAGATGTATTCCAAAATTTAAACTTGGATGTCATTCCTGAAAAAGTTTTTCCTGTAGGTGATATAACAACATCGTCACTTGCGGATATTTCTGGAGGTTCGTCCATGTAACAGGTTTTAACAAGTTTGCCGTTCATATAAATATCAAGTGTTCTATTGTTAAAACTTACAATTACATTCACCCACTTTTGAATAGGAACATTTTTAACAGTACATGTGTGTTTTGATGTATTTTGATTACTCATACCTTCAATTCTTGAAGAACTAAGAAGAGTAAAAGATGATTGTGTTGAGGTTGATGGTGTTGATGTTGATGGTGTTGATGTTGATGGTGTTGAACAATCTGGATTTTCATAATAATTGGGTGGTTCATTTGTGCAATATTTTGCGTTTCCGTTTGGTTGAGGTATTGGGTTTCCACCAAGTGTTAAAGCATCCTTAGATACATAATATGCGATGGAGGTATTACCATTACCGTCATCACCCGGACAGTTGACAGAATCTGTATATGGGTCAGCACCCTCAGTTGGATTACAATTAGAAGCTCCCGTAATACCACTTAATTCACCTATATATTCATTTCCACTTCCACTTCCACCACTATTTCCTGAATTATTATTAGGAGGATTCTGGTCTAAAGTTACTATAAGGTCATTTGTGTGACTACCCAAAGCAACCTTTAATCCTTCATCGCTTGCGTTAAGACGTTGAAAAACAACTTTTTCCTCTCCATAATTTTTTGACCAATCATCAACATAAAACCATATTGAATAAGCACTGTTTGAGCTTCCACCGCTTTTTAATTTTGATGAAGGAACGGTAAGTTGTTCCTCAGCACCGCTCATAGATGTTAATCCGGAAGAAGTCAAAAATGTGGAAACAATATAATAAAGAAGGATTAGTATAATAACCACTATAAAAATACTTTTGGCGTCCATTTAATAATATAAGAATAGATTATTTTCTCGATTTACTAAATAAACTTCCACCATGGTTTTCCTTGATTACCAACAGTATTTCTATTTAGTTTATAAATATTAGAAATTGATGTTTTAGAAAGTTCGTGACTATAATAAGTAACATCTGTTATTGAACCATTTACTCCATTTTCGTCGCCAATAATAATTGGTTCATTTTTATAATCCCCAGGTATAACTCCTTGAGTAGAAGATACTAATTCACCATTAATGAATATATCTAGAGTTCCTCCTGAAAAGTTGAAGACAAAATTATTCCAACGTTGAAGAGGAATACTTGATGTTTTATATAGTTCTTTTATAGTTAGTTCTTTTATATGTAATGTTCCATCTTCTTGTTGTTGTTGTACTTGTGCTATGTTCACATCTTCATTATCTAATACGTGACATTTTACAATTAGTGTATTTGTTTTATCGTTAAATTGAATAATAGGTTTTTTACCATAATCAATAATTGTTTTTTCATAGTTTGAACCACGTGAATCCATTAAATAAACCCATGAAGAAAGAGCATAATTATAATTAGTTCTACCTTCATTATCTTTTTTATCCTGGAATGATTTTGTATCAACATCAAGACTAACACTTGAATCTAAAGATACTTGTTCTGTAACCAAGTCTTTACCATCATGAAGTATTAAATCATTAAATATTTTTTGGAAGTTTGGCATAATTATATAAAGAGTAATTAATATTAGTTGAATACCAAGAAGAACAAACGTGGGTGATGGTGTTATTTTGTATTCTTTGTAAATATATTCAGCAAAAGAAATAAATAAACAAGGCATAGCGAAGAAGAGACGTTTTATTACATTCCAAACAGTAAGACTTGTATCTATTTCACCTGTGCTTGTTTTACCTGGAGCAAATGACCCTTTGAAAAAATTTATAAATAAAGCAACACCTCCAATTACTATAAATAGAATAAGTGATGAATTAATAGCACTCATAATATCAGGATATGAGTTATTTAACCACGAGTAAAAAATATAAAATATAACCGAAAAGATTACAACAAAAAGAACAAATCCATCATATCCAAATATTTTTGAAATAGATGATAGTTCTTCGGTTGCTGACCATTCAAGATTTTTTTCTTGGGCATTTTTTCTGTATGATAAAATTAAAGATATCGATAAAATAATAAACATAACTCCCAATAACAAAGTCCAAAAAGAAAAGTATTCGTTAACATCTCCTATGTAATTGAATTTTTCATTTTTTACCATTACAAACCATGATAAAATGACAAATGTAATTAATAGTGAAAACATAAAAACTAAAAGTTTATTTCTCCATAGTGTTGTAATTGTGTTAGTAATTCCTTGTTTGAATTCACCATATCTATCCGAACTTTCATCATAAAAATATTCTTTATTTCTTTGATAAAAATTAGAAATAGAATTTGATACTAGATTATATGTAGTAAAAAATTCTGTGTTAGATTGTTGATTTGAAGTATTAGTTTTATTAATATTAGACATATTTACTATATATAATATATAAGATATAATATATATTATTTATTCACAGACGTTCTTTTGCTGTCTTTTCTCCATGACATTCTCTACAAAGAGCTACTAAATTATCTACATTATTTGAACCACCATGTTCAAGTTTAATTTTATGATCTACTTCGAACCATGCGTTAAGTTGTTTTGTGCAATGTTTACACGTCCAGTTTTGTTGTGATGCTACCCATTTTTTCTTTGTTTCGCTAACAGACCTCTTTGTAGCTCCTGATGTTCGTCCCCCTGTTTGTCGTCCTGATGACATAACTCTCTTTTCATTATCACTTATACCGTAAGTATCAAAGTTATCATTATATTTTGTTGTCATATCTATAAGAGGGTTAAATAGACTCATAGCTTCTCGATCAAAAGGCATATATTTTATCATTCCGTTGGCTTGCTTAAGTAGTTGTTTACTTTGTCCTGGTTTTTTTTTAAATAAAAGATAGAGGCATAAACCTACAAATCCATAAAATCCCATTTCAAAATATTTTTTGTTTGTCTTGAAATAGGAAAGAGCTTTCCCATCATGATACGTATTATATATTAAAAAACCAGTAACAATTAAAATAAGTATATCAATTTTCATATAGTATATGCAAATATAAATTTAATTAACTATTTAAACTACATAATGGAACAACAATTTTTATTTTCAATTGAAGCATTTGCTTCTATAATATGTTTAAGATGAGGGATGTTGGTAACACACTTATTACAATATTCATAATTTGGTATTTTACATTTAATACAAACAGATTTTTTACAATATGTACATGTATGTATAATATTAGGCCATCCACATAAATGACAAGTATGAGGATGAAATTTGGATGGTTCAACTTTACCAGCATTTATTGCGCATTTTCTTAAAGAGCGCGTTATAATAGATTCTATATTTTCTTGAGGGATTATTTTGTTTTTATTCATGGTTCATTATTCTTTTTATATTAAAATATTAGAATAAAAAGAAGTCAATTTTAAATACGCCTTCTATTGTTTTTTTTCTTAGTATTATTTTTAGCCTTTTTATTACTTTGTGATGATTTTTTTGTCTTATTTTTTTCTGCTCTTTTCATTATTTTTTCTACATTTTTTCTTTTATGTGTTTGAAGTGCCTTGAAATTTATTGTTTTTGTTGACTTCAAAAATTTAGTTTGTGGTGTTCTTGGTGAAACAGAATTTAATATAATTTCTTTACCTCTAAGAAGTTCATTTAGACTTTTGATATCTTTAACAAGTTCTATTAGATTTATAGGTTTATGAGCATCAAATAAAAGATGTTTTGTAATAACGTTTCTAAGTTTTTTATAGAAGTCTTCATTTACTATATTCATTTTTTTAGAACGAGTAAAAAAAGCAAAATATATTGTTATAAATCCCCAAATATCAGCGTTAGGTAAAAATACTTTAAAAAAATATTTTTTAAGGTCAAATCCATATTTTGAATGTTTCCAATTAAATAACACTTGTGTTATATAACCTACAAGTTCTTCATGAAAGTCATAATCACTATCTTCAAATATGTGATTATTGTATATGGGTTTTAAATAATCATAATGACCACTTCCTATTTCTTTTGATATTAGAAGTATTTCTTGTTTTACAAAAGTTTCTACAATTTTATATGTATAGTTTTTTTTATTTGATTGATAAAAGTCATCGATCCTTGTTAAAGTTCCTGGATTAAAAAGAATGTTTGAAAATGGTAAATTGGATTGTAATGGTCTATTAGCAATAATAGATGGTATATTATCTTTAGATTCAACTATACCAGATAGACCCCAATCAGTAAGACGTGTGGTAAATTCTTTATCTACAAGAACATTTGTATCTTTAATATCAAAGTGGTAAACCTTATAATAATTCATAGGTATAATACCATATTTCAATAATTGAATAAGTGAATTGTTTAATTTTAAAAAATCATCTATATGAGTAAGATCTTTACATTTCATATCTACGTCTTTACCTCCATCAGGTAATGTAATGGAACGCATTCTATTTAAGTTGGATGGTTTATTTATTGTTTTAGAGTTGATATTTGCTTTATTGCTTAGATGGTTACATTTTTTATTAAATCCAGGTAAATCGATTTTATTATTTAATGGTGAAATTTTACAAACGTTGTATGGGAACATAAAAAGAGATCGATAATTTGGAATATTTGAAAGAATTTTTGATATTTTTGATATTTCATTATATTCAAGATATGCTTTATCAAGAACCATTAATTTACTGACTCCATCTCTTCGATTCTTTTCTGTTTTACATTTGAGTGCTGGTCTAAAAACACAACCATAACCTCCTTCTGCAAATGCTTTTCCTCCATCTATATTTTTATTACTATTATTATTATCCATACTACACTAATATTATATTGTGATATTTTTAATTTATATATAAATAAGTACAATATTATTCATATTAATTAATATTTCTGCAAATATTAATTAATTAATCGTGTTTATATATAGATTATTTTAAATGTCCGTCCGGTTTCATATTAATGTTTTTTAAATATTTTTGCTAGAACGCTAGAAAATATATGAATATTATATACCAATTTCATTAAGTATTACAAATAAAATAGGTATATATGCTGAAAAGAAACACCATTTACTATCACTTGTTTTAGCATTATACAATCTTGAAGATAAGTATCTTGTTAATCCAGCGGCAAGAATTATGATTCCTTTTATTTTATCATTTAATAAAAATGGAGCTAACAAAAATACAAAGTAATATAAATAAAACGCAATATTACCATATTCTTCTGTGTATGCCCATTCCAAAGCACCATACTTGTTTGCTTTAGAGCAGTAAGGCCTTTTATCTGTAGAAACGTTATATATTGTTTTTAATAATATTCCAAAAAGGATTAAAACTATATAATAGAGCGTATTTCTATTTAAAATAGTTGTGTTAAAAATATAACCACCTAAAAATATTGATATAAGTTGTAAAGATAAAACTGGTAAAACCATTCTCGATACGATGTCATTTATTATTCCGCATTTTTGATCAATCCACATAAAATATTCTAAAAGCTGTATCAATATGACTGTAATAAAAAATAAACCGATGTGTTTATATATTTGGGAATTAGAAAATAATAGTAAATATAATGAAGTTGTTGAACCTACTAAAAATGATGATAATGATGATTCTGGACTATAACACATAACACATAATATATAATATATAGATAACATGAAATTTATGAGTAAACAAAGAAACATAATACGATTAAAACAATTACTATGTAAATCCATATATGAAATTTCAAGAAGAATGACCATTCACTTTTTTGTTGTTGTATTGGTTTATAATTATTATAATATTTATCCATCGATTCTTGAAATGTTGTTTGTGGTATTTCAATAGATTTATTAATTCTATTTTCAATAAAATGAACCCAACGTAATAATTGATCTCGTGAATCAAGATATGGTGTGCATGGATAATTTGTAAGTATTTTACTAAACTCATCTGATGCTTTTCTATGAGGTAAAAATAACGGAAGATTTTGAATAAAAGTATAATATTTCTTTTTTGCAACATTATTTGGCGTTTTAGGATAAGTCATACATATTGAATATAGAACAAACCAGTAATGTGGTCCCCATACTTTTGGATTAAGGTCAAGATTCATATAGTAAACAATATAAAAACAAATTTACATTATTACATAATAGTTATTATGAAAACCACATTATTTTGTAACAATTGTGGAAAATCAGGTCATCTTATATTAGAATGTAAAATGCCTATAACAAGTATAGGTCTTATTGTATTCAGGAGAAATAAAGGAAATATAGAATATTTAATGGTATGTAGAAAAGATAGTTTTGGATACTCAGATTTTATTAAATGTAAGTTTCCAATATTAGACGATAGTTATTTAATGACATTAATAGATGAAATGACATTATGTGAAAAAGAACGATTAATAAATGTATGTAGTGTTATCGAAAATAATAATTTAGATAACTTATCGTATTCAGGACTTGAAAAGAAGGTTGCGTTTATAAATAGTGAGCTTAAAAAGAATGATTCTTGTAAAAATATAAGTGATATTATAAAAAAAAGTAATACAAAATGGGTTGAACCAGAATGGGGATTTCCCAAAGGTCGTCGTAATAATTTAGAAAAGGACCTTGATTGTGCTATTAGGGAGTTTGAAGAAGAAACGGGATATAAAAGATCATCTATGAAGTTGATTGAGAATGTAATACCATATGAAGAAATTTTTGTAGGTTCAAACTATAAAAATTACAAACATAAGTATTACGTAGCATATATTTCAGAAATTAATGATAATTGTAAGTTTCAAAAAACAGAAATTTCTAATATGAAATGGTTATCTTATGATAAATGTATAGAATCCATAAGACATTATAATTTAGAAAAGTTGTCAATATTGAAAAATATTAATAATGTATTAAACACATATAGAATATATGACTAGTATATATTGAAGACATGTCAGAAATAAAAGATAATGTTATTGAAGAGGATATATCAAATATAGATAATAATTTTTTATACCCTCATACAAATGACCCTAATTTCAGTTTAAAAATTTCACATAAAAAAGAATTTTCTGAAAACAAACAAAGTTATTTCGAATCAAAAAGCGAAAAAGAATTCAAGGAAACATCAGAGAAACTAATTAATGGTATTATGATGTTGTCACCGCATCAACTTTTTATAAGAAATTTTTTATCATCGTCTACACCATATAATAGTTTGCTTCTTTTTCATGGTCTTGGTTCTGGTAAAACGTTAACGTCGATTGGCGTTTCTGAACAATATCGTGAAGACATGAAAAATACTAATAATTTTAAACCTATACTTGTAGTTGCTTCTCCTAATGTTCAAGATAATTTTCAATTACAATTATTTGATAAGAGAAATTTAACTTTTGAAGGTGGATTATGGAGATATAATGGAACAGCAAATAATTCCTTTTTAAAGCAGCTTAATCCTATGGGATTAAAAAACTTATATTCTGGAACTAAAGAAGAAAAAGATAAATTAATAACAAAAATAAAGTCGATTATTAAACAAAATTACGTATTTATGGGTTACAGAAAGTTTTCAACATATATACAAAGTCTTGAAGAAAGAAGTACCATAGGAGGAAAATTAAAAATGACAATTTTCATAAAACTAATAAATTTAGAGTTTGACGATAGAATGATAATTATTGACGAAATACATAATATAAAAAAAATAGAAGGGGCGACAGCATCAGCTGATAAAAAAGTAGTAAAAAGTATTTTAAGTGTTATAAAAAACAGTAATAATATGAGATTACTATTATTAAGTGCTACACCTATGTATAATGATTATAAGGAAATAGTATGGTTGCTTAATATGTTAAATTTAAATGACGGAAAAAAAGAAATATATGTTAAAGATATTTTTGATAAAAATGGAAATATAGATGAAAATGGTAGAAGAAAACTCATAGAAAGATCAAGGGGGTATATTTCATTTGTAAAAGGTGAAAATCCATACACGTTTCCCTATAGAATATTTCCATCATTACACAGTCCAAATCATTCTATACTTAATAGTGAAAAATTTACGTATCCAAAAAGACAGATGAATGGTGCATTTCTTGTAGAAGAAAACACAAAGATACAACATATAGATTTATATGTTACCGAAATGGGTGAATTTCAAAAACAAGGTTATAGAAGAGTTAGAGAACAAAATCTTGATAAAATAAAGCATGTGGTTAGACCGGATAATGAAAATACAGACGCAAGATATAATTATACTATTATGCAACCATTAATTGAATGTTTAAATTTTGTATTTCCGGATCCAACACGAGAAGATGGTGATTTAAGATCTGTTCTTCATGGGAATAATGCGATGCGAACGCTCATGACATTTGAAAAAAATGTAGACCAACACTATAAGAAGAATTATGATTATAAACCAGAGACAATTCAAAAATTGGGTAGAGTTTTTTCTTATGAAGAAATAGGAAAATATAGCGGAAAAGCAAAAGATATTGTAGATAAAATATGGAATAGTGAAGGTGTATCAATTATTTATAGTCAATATATTGATAGTGGTATTATACCTATGGCACTTACATTAGAAGAAAGAGGATTTATACGTTATGGAGAAACACCATCTTTGTTTGATCCCGAATATATAAAAAGAAATAATATAAAACCGGTTGATTATAAGTGTGAAGAAAAAAAACCTGGAACGAAAAAGTTTGTACAAGCAAAATATGCGGTTATATCAGGTGATAGTTTATTAAGTCCCAATAATAAGAACGAATTAATATCAGCAACAAATGATAGTAATAAAAATGGAGAAGATATAAAAGTCATTTTTATAACAAAGGCTGGTTCTGAAAGTCTTGATTTTAAATTTATTAGAAATATTTTTGTTATGGATCCTTGGTATAATTTAAGTCGTATTGAACAAATAATAGGAAGAGGTGTAAGATTTAAAAGTCATAAATTACTTGATTTTGAAAATAGAAATGTAAGTATTTATTTATACTGTTCTAACCCGATTGAAGATGATAATGAAACTGCTGATATGTATATTTATAGAAGGGCTGAGAAAAAGTCTATACAAATAGGTAAGGTAACACGAATATTGAAAGAATCATCGGTTGATTGTGTGCTAAATGAATCTCAAATATTGTACACAAAAGAAAATATGAATTTAACAATTAAACAAAGAATATCTAATGGAAAAACAATTAATTATGATGTAGGAGACAAACCATTTTCACCAAATTGTGATTATATGAATACATGTGTTTATAAGTGTGAAAATACCCATGATTTAACAAAAGGAAAATTAGGAATATCAAGTGACACATTTAATGAAAAACTTTCTGTAATAAATATGGAAGTTATTATGGGAATAGTAAAGGAACTTTTTTCAAAACAATATATTTATATAAAGGAAAATCTTATTAAGGATATACAAGAAATAAGAAAATTTTTGACAGAGGAAATAGATATAGCTTTAGAAAATATAGTGAATGATAATATGTTTATAGTGAAGGACCATTACGGTCGTCCCGGATATATTGTTAATGTTGGTGACTATTATTTATACCAACCTGAAGAAATTAACGATAAAAGTATATCTCTATTTGAAAGGTCTACACCACTTGATTACAAGATGTCACATATAAAAATTAAAGCAGATTCTAGAAAGATAAATCGTTCTGTAAAAGAAATAGAGGATTTTGAAAACAAATATAATCAAATAATTAAATATTGTCAAAAACCACCGAGTGATTTCCATAAAGACCCCAAAACAAAAAAATGTATTATTGATGATGATGAAATTGTTGTTGGTAAGTATGAATATTTGGGATATAATATAATTATAAAATTTGTTGATAATGTAGAACCTTCTATTTTAAATTCGTGTATAATAGAATATTTGTTTGATAGAACAAGTATTAACGAAAAACAAAAAATATTAGAAAATATTGAGAAAATAAAAAAAAATACAGACGAATATAGTAAATATCTATATGAGTATTTATTGAATCATAGTATAGAAAAAATAGAAGAGGGAAAGAAAAATATTTATTTTATTTTTGAACATCAACATGATTATGTAGTTTTTGGTAAACACAAAGAAAATGGTTGGAAACAAGAGCCAACACTTAAAAAATATTTGGAAAATGATATTAAATCAAAAAAAGAAATTACAGTTAATAAAATAAGTGAGTTTATTGATGAATATATTGGCCTTATGTTACAGTTGGGTTCTAAAAAAACATCAAAGGATATGAGAATTGATTTTAAGATGAAATATATGAAAAATAAAAAAGGACGTTCGTTTTCTGGAATTGACCATAATAAAAATTTAAAAATAGAATTAATAAACGAATATTTGTATGGTGGACAAGTCGGTGATATTTTATGTAATGACGGAAAAAGAAAAATTATATGTGATACAATATCAAAATATGAAGAATATTATAATTTTTGTGGCGAATCAAGTCCTATGAGAATAAAATCAATTACCGTATTAATGGAATTAACATTTAGATATTATGATAAGATAAAATATAAAGGGAAAAGATGGTTTTTAGACCCAATTGAATCGTTAATGACAGAAAAATCTAAAACAATTCTTCTATAGTTTGTTTGAAAATTAATATTATAGAAACAAATGTAAAAAATAAAATTGAAAATATATAAATACTTTGTATAAAGTATATATATATGTCGTCAAAAGAAGAAGCTAATATTGGAAATGAACAAGAACCTCAAACACCAGATGGAAGTCCTCCTGGAACAACCGAACAAGAAGCTAGAACACCCAGCGGAAGTCCTCCGGTTTCAACTGAACCAATTCAAGTCGATAATATTATTGAAGAAAATATAAATAAAAAAATAGTTAAATCAAAATTTATCAAAGAAGATAAAAGAAAAAATTTTGGTGTGTTCATAAGATGTGTCAGTACAGAAAAATTATGTATTTCTCTATCAAATATTGGTGGAAATATAACAAATACAATAAAACTAATTTTATCAAAAAATATAGAAGGAAAATGCGGAGAAAATGGATATGTAAAAGAAGGTTCTGTTGAAATTCTTAGTTATTCAAATGGTGTATGTAAGGGGTCATCTATTGTATTTGATATTGTTTATGAATGTGAAGTATGTAATCCTGTTCAAGGGATGAATATTGAATGTATTGTAAAAAATATAACAAAAGCCGGTATTCGTGCTGAACTTGAGGGTTATGATAATTCTCCAATAGTTGTATTTATAGCTCGAGATCACCATTACTCCATAAAAGAGTTTTCATCAATAAATGAAGGCGAAAAAATACAAATAACTGTCGTTGGACAGCGGTTTGAATTAAATGATAAGTATGTTTCTGTAATAGCAGAACTTGATGTTAAATATCTTAAAAAGAAAAATGTTGGAAAACAACGTATCTCAATTATGGAAGATTAAATATACATATCAAATTATTTTATAAACAGTTTTTGATAATAAGGCATCAATACACTTTTAGAAGATTCTAAAATATCTTTTTCATATATCATCATAAAATAACATCTTAAACATAATAATATATCAACAGATGAATCGTGTAATTTTTCTTCATCTATATTTTCTGTAAACAAAACATTATGAAGTTCTAATTGTTTTGGAAATTTTTTATAGGTTTTATATCCCTTTTTAACAACTATATTACACAAATTAATAGAATTATTCATGGTGCAATAATGTGTTTTTTTAGGATCAATTATATTTATAATACGACCCGTAATATTTCTCATGGACTCGATTGTAATCATCGTGTTATCAAATTTTAAATTATGAGCAACAAGTGTATCACAACTTAAATAACATTTCTTGAATTCATATAATGCTACATTAATATCAATACCTTTTTCATTCATTACTTCTCTGGTTATTCCGTGTAATTCTATACTTTCAGGTGTTATTTCAATATTATCTGGTATATTAATAACATAATCATAAAAGTCTATTTTATCAAGTTCTGTATCATATAATACAAAACTAAGTTGAACTATATAAGGAAACATTTTCAAATATTGTCTCATAATTGGAACATTTTTTGGAAGGATGTTTGTAGTTTCTGTATCAAAAACAAGAATCTTCATTATATTTTATTTATACATATAATGAACGTCTTTTATTTTCAATTTTGTATTTAAATACTTATATATTATTCGTAAATTTATACTTTAAATTTTGTAAATAATATAGTAATATAAATAACATGCAGTTTCCTACAGAAAATGAAATGTTACGCCTTTTTGAAATAGGTAAAAAAAACAATTCAGTTACACTTGGTGATATAATGAAATTTTTTAATATTGAAACGTTTGATGATAATAAGGTTGATGAAATTGGATACCATTTACAAGTATTTAGAAAAAAAGATACTTTAAACGTTTCTTATTTACACGGGCATATTATTCATTTTGCTCTTATTAATTACTTAAAAGATAATCTAGATATAAAAAATGTTAATATTTTTGAAACAGGAACAGCAAGATGTTTTAGTTCTATTATTATGGCGTATACTTTAGATTGTATGAAAAGAAATGGTATTATAAATACATTTGATATTAAACATTATAATTCTAAAACAGAGGCTGAATGTCTATGTGCTTCTATAAAAAAACAAAAGGTATCAACTACAGATTGTATTGAACCATTTAAAGGACTTGTAGAAAAATATATTAAATTTAACGTTGGAGATACAAATAAAATTCTTAAAACAAGAAAAACTGATAGGATTCATTTTGCCTTTCTTGATGGCGACCATAAATATTCAAGTCTTAAATTGGAATTAAACTATGTTTCAAAAACACAAGAATCAGGTGATATTATAATTGTTGACGATTATTCTATTCCTGAACTTGGAAAAGCAACAGATGAATTTTTAGAAAATGAAAGTTATATTTGGCATATTTTAGAAGGAAAAGTAGGTCCAAAAACAAGAAAATATGTATATTTAAAGAAGAAATAATCAAACAAGATTTAATTTCATACCATGACATGTTTTATAAGATAAACGATGAAATTGTGATATTCCATATTGTTTTATACCATTAATATGAATTTTTGCTCCATATCCTTTATTTGAGCAAATATTGTATCTATCATTTAATAGTGGGTGTAATTCACATAATTCTTTTATATAACGATCACGAGCACATTTTGCAAGTATAGATGCTGCTGCAATAGATGCGTATTTATCATCACCTCCTTTTACAGTTGTATGGTCTATTGAACCAAGTGTGTTGTCATGAAAATATGTATATTCTTGAAAGTAATTACCATCAACAATTATGAAAAAATTATTTTCGATACCTATACGTTCTGTTACATTTTTTATAGAATTATGCATACTTTCGATGGTTGCTTGTAATATATTAATGGAATCTATTCTTTTTTCATCATTATAAAAAACATTCCAAGCAATTGCGTTTTCTTTTATATATGATTCTTCTTCTTGTATTTTTTTTTCGCTATGAAAACGTTTACTATCTTTCATACGTGAATAATCAAATCCTTCTTTAGGCAATATAACAGCAGCTGTGTAAACTCTTCCAAATAATGGCCCTCTACCTGCTTCATCTACACCTATTTCCATTACACTTTGGTCATTTTTATAAAATGGTAATATATCGCTCATAATCATATTAATAATTAATATTTTAATATGATTACAATATTAATTTCCTAGCATATATCATATGAAAGGTTTCAAATTTAAGTTATATCACCTCCAAGTATTTTTAATTCTATTGTTGGCACTCGTTCTTTGTTCATTTTTAGGTGGAAATTGTGGAATGGAAGGAATGGAAAACGCTAACCATAATCACGATGTAAAAGATGAGAACAATCTCCTTCAAGACCCAATTGTAAAAGGACAACGCGGTCAAGTTGAAAGAAGCACAATTAAATCTACAAACGGTTTGAAAAATCAAACAACAAATGCGGAACTTAACGGAGAAACAAATTTTGAGTTAAATAAACCATCAACATCCATGGGTGCTATTCCAAAGAGTAGTATTCCTTCTGGAAGTGAAGATTTATATGTATTAAGAAGTGAAGTAGCAAGTTTATTGAATAACCAATCCGTTCCACCTTGCCCTCCATGTGGAAGATGTCCTGAACCATCATTTAGTTGTAAAAAGGTTCCAAATTATAACAATATACATAACGAAAATAATATATTGCCTAAACCGGTGTTATCCGACTTTAGCACATTTGCGATGTAATAGAAATAAAATGAAATTTATATATAAATATATGAAGATTTCATTTATTACAGGAATAACTGGACAAGACGGTTCATATTTAGCGGAACTTTTGTTAAAAAAAGGATACAAGGTATATGGTATTGTAAGAAGAACATCTTTGTTGTTTTCACACACTCGAATTGATCATATTAGAAACGATTTAAATATAGAATATGGTGATATGAGCGATGGTTCTTCTTTAACAAATATACTTACAAAAATCGTTAAAGAAAATCATGGTTTTGAAGTATTTGAGATATATAATCTTGCTGCGCAGAGTCATGTAAAAATATCATTTGAGATACCTGAATATACATCTATTATTGATGGTATAGGAACATTAAAGATACTTGAAGCAATTCGAACCTTTACTGAAAGTGACCAGAAAAGAACACGTTTTTATCAAGCAGGAACAAGTGAAATGTATGGACGAGTTCTTGAAACACCACAAAAAGAAACAACACCATTTAATCCTCAATCTCCGTATGCGTGTGCAAAAGTATATAGTCATTTTCTTGTAAAAAATTACAGAGAAGGGTATGATATGTTTGCCTGTAACGGAATTTTATTTAACCATGAAAGTCCAAGAAGAGGGGAAAATTTTGTTACTATGAAAATTGTTAACGGTGTAAAAAAAATATTAAATGAATGGGATAGTGATTATGTTATATCACTTGGAAATATAGATAGTAAGCGAGATTGGGGTCATAGCAAAGATTATGTTAATGGTATGTGGTTGATGCTCCAACAAGATAAGCCAGATGATTATGTATTAGCTACAGGCGAAACGTATAGTGTTAGAATCTTTATCGAAAAGTGTTTTAAAAAGTTTAATATTGATATTGAGTGGCGTGGTAAAGATTTGGATGAAGTTGCTTACGATGTAAAAACAAAACGCCAATTAATAAGAATAGATAAAAAATACTTCAGACCATGTGAAGTAGATTTATTATTAGGAGATCCAACCAAAGCAAATAATATATTAAAGTGGAATAGAGAGTATAATTTTGAACAATTAATTGATGATATGTTCGTATAATTTTTAAAATTTATACTATTAAATTTATATTTTCATCAAACATTTGTTTAAATATGAACTGACACATTCTTAGACAACAACTTGCTGAAGCACCTGAATGTCCTTGGTGATGCCACAAATCATGAATTCTTGAAATTTCTGGTCCACTTGAAAACATAAATCCGTTACTACCTGAAAAGTTTCTTACATATTCAATAATATTCTTTTCTGTGAGAAGACTTATAACAGCTTCTTTAACCATGGGAACTTCATAACTCCAAACACGATCTTCTTTATCATAATTAGAATAGTATTTGTTTACATGTTGTTCAGCAATTTTTTCCATATTTTTTGTGTATTCGTTAATAATTGTCATATTTATTTCTATTGAATGCCAATAGATAAATTCAATTTTAAATCTCATTATCTATATATGAATAACGAGATTCCGTCTATAATAGGTGAAGGAACATATGGATGTGTCCATAGTCCTCCTTTGTTTTGTCATGGAACAAATAAAAGAGACATAAATAAAGTTTCTAAATTAATGTATCCCGATGACGGTACAAAAGAGATGCGTGAATATGTTTTAATTGATAAGGCTGATGAAAAAAAAAATTTTTATCTTGGAAAACCTTCAATATGTATTCCTGGATACGAGGAAAGTAATTTAAGAGCAATAAAAAAATGTCATATGGCTAAGGATATAGACTATTATCCAGGAGGTGAAAAATTATCGTTGTTGTTAATGGAAAATGGTGGATTAAATTTAAGAGATTTTAGTAAAAAATTCCAAAAAAACCCAGTAACAAAAGAAAACAAAGAAAAGATAAATGATTTTTGGATAGAATGTCATCGTTTATTTATGGGTTTAATTTTATTTTCTAAACGCGACATTATTCACCATGATTTAAAGGCAGGAAATATTGTTTATAATCAAGAAAAAAATAGAATAAATTACATAGATTTTGGTTTAATGAACAGCAAAAAAAAAGTAATAAAAAAATGTAAAAAAAGTAGTTATTGGTTAGCAAACCCGCATTGGTCATTTCCGGTTGAGATGGAACTTTTAAATAAAAAAACCTTTAATTACTATTGTAATACTAGTGATGATAATAAGACTAAATTTATTAATAAGTTGGGTAGTTTAATTAATAATTATTCATCAGATAAACAAGTAAAATCAATTCGAACATTATATTCAATCTCTATTAGGAAACCAGATAAATTTCACGTATTAAATGTAGGGAAATATCTTGGAGAATATCTTGAGACCTTAAAATATGTTAATGATGATAAAAAATATGAAGAATTTTTAAAGAAATCAGTTTCTACAATTGATAGTTTTGGTTTAGCATGTGGATTAATGGATGCGTTATGTGATTTAGATAAATTTATGGACCCAGATTTTGTAAAAGATTTGGCGTCTGTTTTTATGATGATGCTTCATCCAAATATTATGAAACGTGCTGATATAAATGACGCAACTAACTTATTTGAAGAATGTATAAGAAAACATCTTTTAAAACATAGAAACCAACAATTTAAAAAACACAAGATTGTAAAAGAAACCAAAATAACAAGCATATTTGATAAAAATATAGAAAATTTAAAACAATCTTCCATAGCAGTAAAATCAAAGAAGGAATTGGAAGAATTAATGGTTTCACCAAAATGTCCCGACAATAAAGAACTAAATTCAATCACGGGAAAATGTGTAGTTAAATGTGCGAATGGTTACAGTCGTGATAAAGATTTTAAATGCAAAAAGAATAAATTAACAGATAAAGATTGTCCAGAAGGGAAAATACTAAACCCAAAAACAAACCGTTGTATTAAAAAACCAGCTACTAAAAAAAACAAGGTATGTCCAGAAGGGAAAATACTAAACCCAAAAACAAACCGTTGTATTAAAAAATCAGCTACTAAAAAAAAACGAAATTAAATAATATATATTTAATTTTGAAGACATAAAAAATATTATAATCCAAATATAATATTTTTTAATTATTTCATTTCGACACATTTATTATCAATAACCATAGATTCGCATTTAACATTATCAGGAACTATATGAACAACACCTTTACTTTTTACCTTATGTATAGGTTCTGTACATCCAGTATGTTTCTTTTTAGTTTTTTTAAGTTTAAACAATTTCCCTTTTTTCTTACCACATCTTGCTCTAAAATGCTCATATCGTTCTCTAACATCTTCGTAAGTAAGACCTGATTGTTTATTAAGCATTTTATTAATAAGTTCATGAAGATTGTAAACATACATACTGAAAGTTTCTCTATTTTTCATACATTTATTTGTTAATGGAAGTTGTTTAAAATTTGTAACTAGATTAATTCTACAATATTTACATGGCAATACATATTGAAGGTTCAATATAAAATTTTTATAATTCTTTTTTTCTTGACTGGTTGGTTCTGAAGGATAATTAAAGCTCATCGTATGTAAATAATGCCATAAAGTTGGTCCCCAAACATTTGTAAGCATACCGTCTCCACTATGATAATGTTCTTTGTTATATACCTTTTTTTGTGTCCCACCTTTTATTTTAGTTTTTAAATTCTTATTTTTTAATAAACGATTTTTAACTGTTTTATTAGATGTCTTCATACATTATAGTTAGATATTATAGTAAATTCATTATATATTTAAAAATAGAAGAATCTTCTATATTTTCTACAACATCTGTTGTTTTATTTTTTTTATATATTTCACATATTTTTAAATAATATTCTCTATCCGTTATGAAGTCATTTTTTTCTATATTAACAAGTTGTCCAACCTTATTTCTAAATAACATATTATATTAAATAATATATTACCTTTAATTTATTTAAGAATAATGATTTAATATCTGCAACTAGTATATGAAGATTCTTGGAGTTAACTTAAAAAATTTACTTAATTCTTTCAAAAAAATAAATACAAAATTAGTTTTAATAATATTAGTAACACTTTTATTGATATATATTTTAAATTATTTATTAAGAAAACGCGAAGGTATGAATCCAAATAAAGAATATGTAAATTCAAACAATACAGAAAATCCAGAACCAAGTGATGCTGTTCTTTATTTTTTTTACGCTGATTGGTGTCCTCATTGCACACGCGCAAAAGAAGCTGGAGGGCCATGGCATACATTTAAATCAAGACATCCGGATGGAAGGGTTATAAAAAATAACACTACAATTGATATAAAAGAAGTTGATTGCACAGACGGGGAGACTAATAAATCTATGTTAAAAGAATATAATGTAAAAGGTTATCCAACAATATTGATTGTAAAAAATGGTAATCATTATTTATATGACACAAAGCCTGACCCTGATAGAATTGAAGAATTTATTGATAAAGTTGTATAATTTTAAATATCATCAACTGTTTCTTTATTTTTATCATGATTATCATGTAATGATTCTAAAAATCCTTTTGCTATTTCCTCCCCCTCCAATATCATATTTTCACGATATTTTTTTTCAAAAAAACATCCATGTATTGTATCGGTATCAGTTAAACCATTTTTATCACTTTTTATTTCTATAGGTATTTCATATTTTATTGTTTTATTTATAATATTATTACTTGTTTTATCAAGAGTATTCATTAATTTTTCAATAAATATATACGCATAACTTAGTATAGTTGACTCTTGATTTATAACAACAGGTTTTAAATTTGTATATGTATTTTTTATACCAATTAACTCTTCTTCTTTATAATCAGGGTTCATTTGTTTAAAATAACTAATTGGATAGTTATTAATAATACCACCATCAATTAAGCATTTATCTTCATGTTGAATAGGGTAAAACAATAATGGAATACTCGATGATGCGGCGATTGCTTTATATACAGGCATATCAGGTTCTGTTTCATAATTAATACAATATTCTTCAAAATTATTATTTATATCACATGTCATAAAATTTAATTTTATTTGTCTTTGTTCATAAAACTCTTTCATAGTAATATCAGGAGATAATCCATCTGAATGAAATAATGGTTCAAGCATATGTTTTATAATAACAGCACCGTCATATACACCTTTTTTAGAATATAAGCTAAATATGTGTTCCGTTGATAGAGTAAATAAATGTTCGGATGGTTTATTAATTACATATTTTTTAATTTCATCATAACTTACTGTTTTTAGACTAATAAATAAAGCTACCATACATCCTATAGATGTTGAGTATATACTTTCTATTTCTTCTCTTTTTATAAATTCATTCTTTTCAACTTCTCCCAAAATACCAAAAGAATAAAATCCCCATGGACCACCACCAGTAATTACAATATGTTTTATTGTCATTATAATATGTTTTATGTTAAAAATATTATTCTAACTTATTATTATGACATCTATATTTGATTTAAACAAACTTAACGAAGAAGAATTTGGAGAAAAAATAGACATAGACGAGTTATATGAAAAGAAAAAAAACTATGACCTAAATAAGCTTTCTATATACAAAAAATTACTTGGTAGAATACACGTTCGAATAAAAACTACATCAAGACAAAATGTAGACAATCAATATTGTTGGTATGTTGTTCCTGAAATAATAATAGGAGTTCCAAAATATGACCATGGCGCATGTATTGCGTATTTGCTAGAAAAATTACAAGAAAATGGGTTTATTTCGAAATATATACACCCTAATCTTCTTTTTATAAGTTGGAAACACTGGGTTCCAACATATGTTAGAGATGAAATAAAGAAGAGGACCGGTGTTTCTGTAGATGGTTCTGGTAGTGTTGTAAATAAAAGCGAAAATTACGAAAAACAAAGTGACCCATCAAATCCAAACGCATTTATTGTAACGTCTAATAAAAAGAATGAAATAAATATGAATAATAAATTTTCAAAACCCAAACCGTCTTTTAAATCAACCAACGCTTATTCTCCTATGGGTATATATAAAGAAGATCTTATGAGACCATTTAAAAAATAAAATCAGTAATTTAAACAATTAATAACAGATTCACTTATTAATTGTTAATTATAAATAATTTACTTACGTTGTTTGCGGCTTTGTTTTTGCTTTCTTGATTTCATGCCATGATGAGTACCTTTTTTATTTTGTTTCTTTCCACCTTTGCGTGTTTGTTTTTTCATTTGTTTTTTCATTTGTTTTTTAGATTTCATTTGCTTTGAGCGTTTTCCACCAGTAAAAGTTCTACGAAGAGTCATTCCCATTATAATATACGTAAATATAATATTTTATATTAGAATAAAAAATTATTCGTTGTTATATTTAATTATAGCTTCACGTAATTTTTCAAATTCTTCAACACCCTCTTGAAATTTCGTTTCACAATCAATATACATAGATGTAATTATTTCACGTGTTTCATTTACAAGTATTGTTAAATTATATTCTCGTTGATGACCAACAAGATTATCAATATTCTCTAAATCATTTAATTTTGGATGAATTATTATTTTATTTTCATCAGTAAAATAAAACATTTTTCTAAGTATTTCAATAAGACTTTCGTATTTTTTATTTACATCATACAACATATTTTGTATAAACGCAGCATAATTCATTAGTTTGGTTTGAACAGAACCACTCTCTATAGATTTAGATGTTAATGTTGCTGGAACTCTACATATATCACTTGAACTAAAATCAGTAAGTTTTATTTGTGAAAATTTAGTAAGTTCTTCTTCACCGTCGTAATCTTTACCAGTAAATGTTTTATAAAATTGTTTTAATATTTCCTTTTTCTTTTCTTTACTCTCTTCGCTCATAACATATTTAGGTTTAAATTCTGTTTGTGTTGTTGAATCTTCTCCAGAAGTTCCGCGTAAATCATAATTAAACATATCACTAAATAGTTTATCAAATGCTTTAAAATCAATTTGATTCATACCAGGAGAACATACTCCTTTTGTATTATCTTCAATAACAACAGGAGGTTGTTGTTCAACATTATCAGTTTGTTCCATTACAGGAGCAGGAGGTTGTTGTTCAACATTATCAGTTTGTTCCATTACAGAACTTGATTGTTCCACTACAGGTTCCACATGACCAGGTTGTTCTACTACATGTTCCACCGGATCAGGTTGTTCCACTACAGGTTCCACCGGAACAGGTTGTTCCACTACAGGTTCCACAGGACCAGGTTGTTCTACTACAGGTTCCACAGGACCAGGTTGTTCTACTACAGGTTCCACAGGACCAGGTTGTTCCACTACAGGTTCCACCGGAACAGGTTGTTCCACTAGAGGTTCCACAGGACCAGGTTGTTCTACTACAGGTTCCACAGGACCAGGTTGTTCCACTAGAGGTTCCACAGGACCAGGTTGTTGTTCTTTATTTTTAAAGAAAGGTTCACTATTCATAAAATCACCTCCTGGAACATTTCCACCTTCTTGTTCATATTGGATATTTTTATACACAGGTAATAGCTGTATAAGAGATCTTATTCGTTGAAAACAAAATCCATTAAATACATCACTCATAATAGCATCTTTTTCTTTCATATTTTTTTTCATACTGTCAGGTGTATCATCGTTTATACCATATAAAGAAAATAAATCAGTATTTCCATTATCAAACTGAGGGTCAACTGTTTTTACAATTGCAGCATATAGATGTGCTATTTTAATATAAAATTTAGCGATACTTTGGCAATATTGTTTTTTCAAAAACTTTTCACGTTTTTTCATATGTTCTTTGTCTTTATGAACAACAATTGCTACATCATTTGTTTCTTTTTGATTTATTTTTTCACCTTTTGAAGTTTTTTGAACAAGAACATCAACTTCATGCATCTTTACTCTGTCTAAAAATAATTTACTTGTTATTACTTCAACCTTTCTACAATATTCTTCATCAAGTAAAGCTTCCATGTCTGGTATACTTAAATTAGTTATATAATTCGCAGCAACTTGGTTAACCTTTTCTATTATTTCTTTGGTTGATTCTAAATTCTCTTTCTCTAATTCTTCGCGTCTTCCTTCAAATGAGTCTGTTGATGACATATTATTACCCATAATTAATATATATAAATGATATAAAATAAAATTGATATTTTAAAATATTTACTTTTCATACATAATGGATATGTCGTGTAAAAAGACAAAAAAAAATAAAAATCATGAAACCAAAAAACATATGTGGAATATGTTTGAAAGTGAAATCGAACCAGATAAAAAATCACAAATAGAATGTATTTATAGAAAATCAGGAGAAAGAGAATTTTGTGATATTTGTAGTACAAATTTGGTTTACAACGAATCTGGATTTTTATGTTGTTTAAATTCATCATGTGCGATTGTTTATACAGATATGATTGATCAAGGAGCCGAATGGAGGTTTTATGGAGCTGAGGATACTAATGGTGGAAATCCTACACGTTGTGGAATGCCTATAAATCCGTTATTAAAAGAATCATCATATTCATGTAAAGTAATGGCAGGAAATACTTCTAGTTACGAGATGAGAAAGATAAGAAGATATACTGAATGGCAATCTATGCCTTATAAGGAAAAATCACAATATGATGAATTTCAACGTATAAATATGATGGCACAACAGTCCGGTGTAAGTAAGTTAATAATAGATAATGCTATTATATATCATAAAAAAATATCAGAGCATCAAACATTTAGAGGAATTAATAGAGATGGAATAATAGCAGCATCAATATACATATCATTTAGAATAAACAATACGCCACGAACAGCTTCTGAAATAGCACGTATATTTAATTTAGATAAAACAAGTGCTACAAAAGGATGTAAAAATGCTTGTTCAATTATAAACACAATTGAAGCAGAAGATACAGAAAAGACAGTTTTATGTAAAACCGGTCCACAATCATTTATAGAAAGATATTGTAGTCGTCTTAATATAAATAATGAATTAACAAGACTTTGTATGTTTGTAGCAAAAAAAATACAGGATACAAATTCTATACCAGAGAACACACCGAATTCTATCGCAAGTGGAATTGTTTATTTTGTTTGTCAAGTATGTGATTTAAATATTTCAAAAGGAGATGTTCATAAAATAAGTGAGATTAGCGAAGTTACAATAAATAAATGTTATAAAAAATTGTGTCTTATTCAAGAAACTTTAATACCAAAATCAATATTATTAAAGTATAACAAATAAAAAATAATAAAATATAAAAGTAATGGATATAAATTTACCACCTGATATTGTATTTTTAATACCATATCGTGATCGAATTCCACAAAAAGAGTTTTTTCTTAGATATATGAAATATATACTTGAAGATTATGAAAAAGATACATATAAAATTGTATTTTGTCATCAACAAGATAAAAGAACATTTAATAGAGGTGCTATGAAGAATGCTGGATTTAATTACATAAAAACAACATACCCTGAATATTATCAAAAAATAACGATGGTTTTTCATGACGTCGATTGTGTTCCATATAGAAAAAATTTATTAGATTATAAAACATCATATGGTAAAATTAAACATTTTTATGGTTTTGAACATGCGTTGGGTGGTATAGTTTCTATATCATGTTATGACTTTGAAACAATAAACGGATTCCCAAATTTTTGGGGATGGGGATTTGAAGATAATGCTTTACAAAATAGAATTACAAATAAAGGAAAATTTATAAGTAGAAAAAATTTTTTTAAAATAGGTGATAATCGTATTCTTCATTTATTTGATACATTTAAAAAAGAATCGGATGAAAATATTCCACAACAATTTGTAAGTGATAATGGTGAAACAGGTATTAACACATTAAAAATAAACAAGACATCTATTGAAAAATTAGATATTATTATTCCTCATATTATTTTAAATATTAATGATTTTAATACGGAAACAGAACATAATGAAAACAACATAATTCTTAAAGACATTAGAGAAGATAGTGCTAATTATATAAATACAAAAAATGTAAATAAAAGTAAAAACCAACAAAACCAATCTGTTATCAAAACAAATCCAACAACACAAACAAATAAAAATAATAATATGATTTTCAATAATATTCCATCAAGAAAATGTGAATTAAAGAATGGAGCATGTAATGGAAATATTTGTGAAAATACAAATCAAAAAATGGTTATTGTAAGAGATAATGTTAATTTAATTGAAAATAATAACACAATTAAATCAAATACTGGTTATAAAAAACATGGACTGTTTTCTTGGAGAAGGTAATAACTACAATTAAACCTAACTAGAAAAAGTAAGGGTTATCATAACAAAACGAATATAAAAATCCTACACCAAATAATATTGATCTATGAATGACATATTCATTTAATGGAAATAATAGGGGACCATACAAAACAAGTAATAATTTTAATCTCCTCCCGTCTAATGGACACGTGGAAAACGCATACAATATAGTAAGTGCTATTGTCTTCAAATATATCCATTTATGGTCTGCGTCTATCAACTTCATATTTTTTACTTTCCATTTTGAAAAATTAAATGTTATTAGCATTAAAATTATACCGATTAACGTTATATAATCATAATTTGTTTTAAATGGTCTGCATACTTCTAATAATATAAAAATATTAATAAACATAAAAAAAGCAACACCATAGTTATTAACATAATAATTATTATAATTCATGCCATAAATTAATATAAAAAGGCTAATAATAACAATAATACACTTTGATAAGTAACGACCTATAAATTGTTTTTTATAAAAAATGATAGAGATTAATGTGATTATTATGAATAATAACAATAAACTAATATTTTTATTATTATTTATCATCAACGATAGAAATAAACTAATAAATAATACAAAAAAATCAGGTATATATCTGTATGTATTAGAATTAAACATATATTATATTAAAATATTATTTTGTTTTTTAACATGATATTAAACATTATTTGAAGCAAATTTTATATGATGATTAAGATTTTTTAAAATATGTTCAAGTATATCTTCACTAATTTCTCCTTCCATGTTGTTTCTTATTTCCATTTCAAGTGGGTCACGTCCTCGAACCTTGCGGAAATGTTCAATCTTTGAATTAATAAGTTTTATATATGGATTATAATCAAACTCCGGTTCAGGTAATTCCATAACAATTTGAAGAGGTTCTGTTATTTTTTCATTTTTATACCATGGATGTCTATTTTCTGCTACAGAAACAAATTCACCACATATTTCTGGTTTTTTAAATTTATATTTTTTCTTAAGTTCCTTTGCGAATTCATCTAAACTACTATTTTCATCACTTGATGATTTACCACCAGGTGATTTAGAAGAAGTAGGAGAAGGAATTGTTGTAAGAGACTGTATATCTGTATTTTTAGCATCTGGTGCGTTTGATGTTCCACATATAAAAATAGTATGACATAACCACTCCCAACACCCATCTTCTTCATCTTTTTCTTTGTTATAAATTACTTCTTTAAATTTAATAAGAACTTTATCCTCGATATCTGGACTAATTTCCATAAGTCGGTCGAATTCTTCCTTGTATCTATTTAATAATTCAATAGGAGTATTTTCACGTTCTATTGGACTTTTTGCAAGAATTACTGTTACATTTCGAACAAATTTTCCCCATGATATAGCACTTACTCTATGACCTTCATTTAATTCAGTAATCTTAAGAAATTGTTGAATTGTTGTTAATATTCCTGCTATAATATTAATTCCTCCAATAAGCATCTGTGCCATTACTTTATATTCGGGTGGGAATCTCTCTTGAGCAAAATTTGCTGTTCCTGTTATAGTTGACATGATAATAACAGGTATAGTGAACCAAGCATTTCGAAAACTATAATTTTTATATGATTTACTATGCAACCATCTATAACACATAGCTTTGTCTGACCATTCAATAAATACATTTTCGTGTTCTATTGTCCATCCATTAAGTCTCTTTTCGTCAATCTTGACATTATTTTGTGATAAATCTGAGCTCATATACAATATATTTATAATAAATTATATGTTTAATATATTATATTATGACAATTGATAATCTTAGAAATGAATTTCGAGAAATTATACAAATATTAAATAATGTAAAAACAAAGTTTGATAACATAAATGTTAAGATAAAAAAACTAAAAGATGTCTACGATGACCTAACAAATACAAATCACGACCCAATATATATTTTTGGTTTAGATTTTTTAAATTTTCAATACAAGATATTTCACAACCAGTATAAAAACTTAATTGATATGATAAAATTAATAAATAATCGTGTATACGGTGATTACTATAAATTATGTGATTTAATTATAGATTACGTAAAAGAAAAAATAGATGATAAATTAATTTTAGCAAGTGTACAAAGTGAAGATACAGAACTTCCCATATATAAAGACCTTGACGAATATGTTGATTATAGTAGTGAAATATTATTAGGAGTGAACGCAAAAGTATTAGGTATATTAAAAAAGCTTAATTCATTTTGTATGAATAAAGACAAAATAAGTGAAAAACATCTTAAATTGTCTCAAAGTGGTTTCTTTTTAGATAATTTTTTACATAGTTTTGAAACGAATAATAATATAATAAAAAATCAATTAGATTTATATGTTAAAAATATAGAATTTTTTAATAAAAACCATAAGATGATGTTAACTAATATATATGATAAAATATGTGACTTATATAATGAAATGATAGGTAATATAGAATTTGAAGATGATGATACTGATAATGGAACAATTAATGAAATTAGCGAAGAAAACTCATTAGAAGATAATTTTGTTAATAATGAATTTATTATTTCTGGTGATAATGAAGAGGACGAGAACGACGATAATATACAACATAATAAAATTGTTGAAAAAATAGTATTTGACTAATTATTATTTATAATAAACATCATGATAATGAAAAAATTTTTCTGTAGTATTACTATCAAAACTATTTGTTACGGTTATTTGTTTATTATGTTTAACACGATTAACACATTTGTTTTTTTTATTTTTCCATGAAAAATAATATAACATCAAATAAGACGAATCACCCATATAATAATATATGATTTTATGTATTACAATAATTATTAATGGAAAATATTATATAATAATGTTTATTATATAATAATGTATGTAAGTTTAGAAATAAAAATAATAATGTGTATCATGATATTCACAACATACGTAGAAATTACTAAATTTATAAATTCTATATAACTAAATTTAGTTTAAAGTGTTGTTATATAGTTACTTATAAATATATTATTAATGGAAAATCTTACTATAGAACAATTATTTACTGTTGATATCGAAGATTATCACAATTATAATTTTAAAAAAAACATTTCTAATTATATTGACGAAACAACTATTAAGGACAGAAAAAATTTTTTTAATTTAAGATATATTGATAACATACTACCAAACGAGCTTATAAAAAAAATATATAATTTTTGTAATGATGGATTATGGAAAATTAATCATGGATCGTCTAAAAAAGGAACAAAAGAAACAAAAGTATACTTTTTTTCATTAAATGTCTACAATAATATTTATTTTAAAGAACTATTTTATAAATTAATTTTACCAGTATTAGATATATCAAATAAAGAAAATATTATAATTGATCGTGCTTATGTTAATGGACATCAATATGGAAACCCCGGACATTTTCATAGAGATGGTAGGACTTCTACAAAAAATTCTGGTCCAACAATAATGGTCTATATAAATTATTATTGGGAACCAACATGGAACGGTGGGACAAAGTTTATGATAGAGTTGGAAAACGATAAAAAAGAATATTTAACAATAGATTTTGTTCCAGGTAGAATCGTTGTTTTTGATCCTCATATAAGTCATTGTGCGCTTGATACATCTATATATACAAAAAACGAAGGAATTACTCGTATGACATTAGCATATCATACTATTTATAAAAACAACTGTTGACGCTGTGCCTTATATAAACTATATGTTGTACTTAAAGGATTAATAAATCTAAACATATACAACAAAAATATAACATATGTTATAATCCACTTGTATTTATATTTTGGGTAAGATATAAAAGTAATTATTATAGATATAATACTAAATATAAAGAATAACTGCAACATGAATGTAATATTTTCTATAACACGTTTTACCTTCATACCCTGAGTAAAATCATTATGTAAAAACTGAAAAAATGCCATTCCTGATTTTCCACTTGGTTCAAAAAAATATTCATAAAAACTCTTAGAACCACCCCATTTCATAATAACATCTATAATGTGTTGAGGTAAAAGATATATCAAAAACATTTTTGTATAACATTTATATGAATAAAATGGTTTGTAATCAAGATCAGTAAGCGAGTAATCCCAAATACCATCATCAATAACATTATTTACTTGTTTTATAATATTAACATTATCAGTTGATTTTATATAACACCCACCTCTTGAAAGCCTTAGACTTACTTCTATTATTATATCACCTCTATATTGAACATTACATACACCCGTATATCCTTTCATGTATTCATTTACCCAATCAACAATTTTTTTAGGAGGTTCATTTGATGGACTAATATATTTCCAATCATCAATAAATCCATTTTGTTTGTCACTATAAACACTTGTCATTTGATACATTATTTTACCACCTACCATAAGAAAATCTGTCATCGTTTCACGAGCATCTATAAATTCTGTCCACATCATATCCTCCTTTTCTAAATGTGGGTGTAATTCATCAAATTCTTTTATTTTAAAACAATCTTTACTTGAAGCACTTTTATGTCCCCATCGAGGTTTTATAAAAATAGGATATTTAACATTAATTCGCTTACCTATATTTTCCAAACTCCCACATTGTATATTTTGTGTTTTCGCAATAAATAATTTATCATAAATAAAGTTGTGTTTTGGATATTTGTTATATGATGTGCTATCATACATAGGAAGATTTTTAGTAAAATGAACCTTATATGGGTCTAAATATGGGTTAAATATACAAAGCTTTTTGCACCAAGCATCATCATATTCCAATATTTTTTTAACAACAGATACTTTCTCTTTTGTTTCAATTGACATAATATATGTTAACAAAAAAGAAAATGTTATAATATCTTTTCATATAGTTATTTATTATCAATTTTTAATAATTATTCCTTTTTTTACATCTAACTTACCTATATTTTCTTCACTTGTTGGGTCATAAACATTATTATTACCATCAATATAATAAATGTTTCCATCAATAAGCATTTCTTCAACTGATATCTGTTCTGGTTCCTCATCAAATGGTATGTCTAAAAATGTTTGTTGAATAATATCCGCATTTTCTACATCAATACCATTAGATGCTTGTATAAGAGCATCTGACATATTTAATTTATTTACATTATTACATTTATCTGTATCTTTATAATTTTCTTTTTTATCTTTTACATCAAAATTTTCTGTTATACTTTTTGTAATTGTAGATACTTCATTTTCTACATATTTATTTATAGAAGTCATTATGCTATTCATTAATTTATCTATTTCTGTTTTTTTTGGTCTTCCTTTACCTTTTTTTTCTTGCTTTATTTCGACTTTTGGTTTATCATCAAGAACACAACCAATTTCAAAATGAGATTCTCTTTCCATATTATATTTTTCTTCTTTACATGATATATAATATTGTGAATTATTATTTACAAATTCTGTAATAGAATTCAACGTATCATTATCCATAGATTTTACTTTATTTTGAATCATACCATTAGTAGTATTCAAAATAAGATTTTGTAAGTTTTCTTTAATAGTTTCCATAGTTTATTGTATGAACTATAAAGTTTGTATATCCTTTTTTCAATTTTGCATAACAATTTTATTGAAACGTGTATCATATTTTTCATACATATCAGTAGTTAAAAATTCAAAAAAATTTTTATTATCTTTATTACTATTTTTCTTTTTATCAACTTCTTTCAACACAAGTGGACATTTACTATATATCATATCATATGATCCCTTTGTTTGAGTATAATTTGTTCTTGTTAATTCACGAGAACAAGAAACTGTTACAATTTCATCAGCACAATTTGCTTTTGTTGCGAATAATCCATGTAACCACCACTCATCTTTTACCCGTTCACGAAATACGTGTGGATGCATTTTAATACGTGACGCCATCATTTCATTCATTTCAAAATCCATTTGTTGAACAAAATTTACATAATTCTCAATACGACCCAAATCATTATGAACACCAAAACTTACCTGATGCATCATAAGTTTTCCATGACGCAAAATATATCTCTTATAACATGATTGTAATATAGCAAATCCCATACTATAGGCACGTTCAGCAATACAAGATATATTATGATTTATTACTTCGCTTATTAGACGTTGTCCGCTTTCTACTTCTCCACCAGGTGTATCAAGATAAAGATATATATTCTTTCGGTCATCCAACATGTTTAATTCATATATAATTCTACTTACTGATTTCTCATCAACCGGTCCTTTGAGAATAAGATTGTTTTTTGTAGTAAGTTTAATATTTTTCTGTTTATTTTCTCCAATAACAGATTGAGGAGTTAAAATAAGAAGCGCTAAAAGTATCCAAAACATAGTTGATTTGGATATTTTTATTATTAATGTTTTACGTAATTATATTCTTTTATTGTTTCTCGTATAATTTTGTTTCCTTATTTAATTTCCATATAGCTCCATACCACAGAAAACTATTTTCTTTTGTTTTCAGTTTATCTACAAAACCTGATGGAGCGTCAACATATTGTACCTGAGAATCTACCTGATTTTTAGCACCCTTTTTAGCAATCATCACCTTACCTTTACTTGTAATTCTAACACCGACATCTTTATTATCTATCTTATTCCAATCAGCTGTATCCCTTGATGATGCTCCTCTTGCTGTAATGTTAGATGGTGGTCGAGGTGGTGGTGCTGATGAAGATGGAGTTTTTGGTGGTGGTGCAGGTTTTGACATAAGCTGTTCCATTCGATTTGATGCTGCTTTTGCTGCTTCTCTTTCTATATCATGAAATGTTGGTTTTTTATTAAATCTAAAAACATCCAATCTTTCTGGAACCGGTCGTTTTGCTGAGGATTTTTTCTTGCTATTTTTTTGATAAAAATCCATAACTTCCTTTTTTTCTTTACTGTCATCTTTTAACTTTAAAAATTTTTCATAGTCAACATCAAATCCTCTTCTTAAGAAATAAATTGGATTTCGTAAAACACATTCATCTATTTCTTTCGTTTGATATTTTGGTTGTCCGTTCATTTCTTTTTCTGTTTCATCTAAACTTGTTCCTATTAGATTATTTTTATCTTTCCACCACATAATAAACGCGTACTTTTCCTTATCTTCTTTGTTTCCATTTGAACCAGGATCAGGAATTTCCAAAGTGCTGGTTATTATTCCTCCTTTTACCTTTGGTTCAGCATGTTTTGTTTTCAAAGCATTATAAACAATTGGTTTATTTTTGTCCGTAGAAATAAGTTTCTCATATGTCATTACGTTGACTGCTTTTTCACTAATCGAATCAGCATCCATTGGATGATAAGGTAATGTCCCTTTGTCTCTCCATAATTTTACACTGTCACGTGCCTGATCATGCCATAATTCCGCTTGCTTGCTTGCCGCTGTTTTCCAATCTTTTGGATTATTACTATCCGATAACCGTTTTATGTTTTTTTCTTCTGCTTGATATTTTCTTTTACTTGATGTACTTTTTCCACTTCCTCCAATATATTTATTATTTTTACGCGATATATTTGTTTTTGTTTGATTTTTTCTTGATTTTTTTAATTGCATATACATTATGTAAATAAAATAACTTATTATGAGTGATTTTATTTATTTATTATTTATGATTGAATATGATAATAGTTATTATCAATTCTTAATGGTTAAAGAAGACAAAGACCGAAGACTTAGTTGGAGTAGGCAAGACCACCCATACCGCTCATTACGCGAAGGACGTTGTAGTTAGTGGCATATACGCGAACCTTGGCGGTGTTTTGTCCAGACACGGTGGCGTTGGAAAGAACAAGTTGAAGGGTGGCGTTATCGATACGGGAGAAATTGCAGCTACCGGAAGGTTGGTGTTCTTCAGGGCGAAGAGCGAAGGAATATACGTTGATACCGGTATCAGGGGCACGTGTGTGTGCTTGGAAAGGTTGGACTTGGTCGAAGTATGTACCTTCACGTTCAGAGAAGCGGTCTTGGCCGTTAAGTTGAAGCTTGGCAACAACAACAGGGTTAAGACCCCAGCAGTGCATGTCAAGGGCAGTTTCGGCAAGGACGAATGAAGCGGCATCAGATACAGAAGTGGTGGTGTCGGCGGCGGCGGCGTTGGCGGCTTGAGCAGCAACGGAACCGTCGGCAAAAAGACCAGACGCGTTGATTACATTACCATCACCGGCATCAGTTGAGAAGGCCATCATAGAGTTAGGGAGAGCATCAACGGCATCAGTGTAGTTGAAAGGTTGGGCACCAAGGGTATGGAAAAGAGCATTACCATCCTTGAATGATGAGCAGTAATCAACGTTGGCATCAGGTTGGACAACCCATACAAGCTCCTTACAAGGGTGGTTGAAGTTGAGCTTGATCTTGTTGGAAGAAGAACCAACAGATTCATCACCGGTGAATTGGAGTTGTTCGATTAAGTATTCGTGAGGGTTTTGTGCCATTCTGCGACGTTCATCGGTGTCAAGGAAGACGTAATCAACGTAAAGAGAAGCAGCTACAAGAGATTGAGAATAAGCGCCGGTGGCTTGCTTACCTGAGCTGTCAAGAGCATCGACAGCCCATAAGCACTCGTCAATAGGGCGAAGATCAAGGTTGATCTTTACTTCGTGGTATTGAAGAGCAATCAAAGGAAGGGCAAGACCAGGGCTGCGGCAGAACCAGAATTGAAGAGGAATGTAAAGAGTTGTTTCAGGAAGAGCTTTGCGAGGAGCACATACTTGGGCAGGAGCACCATCGGCACCGCAAGGACCATCAACATCAGCAAAAGCAGGGTCAGTTACATAAACAAGTTGGGTGGTGTGACCAATCATCTTGTTGTAACCACGTGTTTGTTCAGCACTCAAGGTAAGTTGAGTCCAGATGTGCATCCAGTCACCGTATTGACGGTCGATGCGTTGGCCACCAATCTCAAGTTCTACTTGAGAGATAAGTTGATGACCGGGGAAATCGAGCCAACGGGCATGAGAAGCAAGAGAATTGCTGATCTCAGGAAGAGTTACTTGAAGATAAGTGCGATAAGCAAGATCACCATTGCGGCTAATTGTGCATGTTACACGGCGACCGAAATCGGCTTGACCGTTGAATGTTTGCTCAATAGATTCCATTGAGAAGTTAGTGTATCTACGATAAGTCACTTTCCAGAAAGTGATCTGAGGATTACCAGTAAGGTAAACGTCTTGTGCGCCATAAGCTACGAGTTGCATTAAACCGCCTCCCATTATATACTATAGCTAAAGAAAAAAAAATCTCATTCTAGTAATTAATTCAATTAATTAATTGAATTAATTCGTTTAAATTAATGTTCACCCTTTATACATTTTTCTATTGATATATTATCTTTTACAAACTTATTTAGGTAAGAATCAAGAAATATTTTTTTATCGTTATGATGTTTTTTCTTAAAAACATAGCTTTCTCCATTTTTAGTTATTGTCCATCCATCTTCTAAAGCATTATAAACAAAAACCATTTTTTGAAATTTATTTATTCCTATATTTTCAATTGTATCATTTCCTATATATGAGTCCATAATATATTATGGAAAGTATTTTAGGTTTTTAAATTTATTGTAACTTTTAAAGTATAAAGATTCAATAATATATATTTTTAGATGCCATCATTTAAACCGAAAACAAATAAAAAAATATTAGTTGAACAAAATAAAACGGTTACTCTTGATTCAAAACATCAGGAAATAATGGAATCAATAAGTGAAATAGAAGAAGAAACAATACCAACCTTAGAAAATAAAGTTGTTACTTTAAAAATGGAATATAAAAAACTTAAAAGGTCTAATATAGATGAACGGTTAGATATAAAGGATAAAATAAAGGAAATAAAGCATAAAATAAGAATACTTGGTGAAAAAAAGAGTAATTATTTTTTAGATAATTCTAAAAATATATTTGAATATTTCGAAAATAAAAAAAATATATCAACAAATGTTAATTCTGAGAAAAGTACAAAGTTAAATAGTTTTTTTAAACTAAATGATACAAATGAGCATTTTGAAAAATCAAATAATATTGTAAAAGAATATTTATGTAAAGTAGATGATTCATTTATTGATATGAATTCATTTATTAATTCAACAGATAAATGTTCTTATTGTAATAAAGGTGAATTAATACCAGTAGATGAGGATGGTGTTCTTGTGTGTAATAATTGTTCAAAATATGTTAAATATTTAATAGAAAATGAAAAGCCTTCATACAAGGAACCTCCTAAAGAGGTTTGTTTTTATGCTTATAAAAGAATAAATCATTTTAGAGAAATATTAGCCCAATTTCAAGCAAAAGAAACAACCCAAATACCAGATAAGGTTATTGAAGATATAAAGTATCAAATAAAAAAGGAAAGAATAAAAAAGGAACAAATAAATAATGCGAAAGCAAAAGAAATATTGAAAAAATTGGGTTACAATAAATATTATGAACATATACCGTTTATAAAGGATATTATAGGAATAAAACCTCCGGTTATGAATCCAGAACTTGAAGAAACATTATGTAATCTTTTTATGGATATACAAAGACCATATGCTAAATTTTGTCCAGATGATAGAGTAAATTTTTTGAATTACTATTATACGGTTTATAAGCTTTGTGAGCTTCTTGACCAGATGCAGTTTTTACCTTTTTTTCCAATGTTGAAAGATAGAGAAAAAAGGATAGAACAAGATAATATATGGAAAAAGATATGTGATGAACTTAATTGGGAGTTTATACCAACTATTTAATTTTATCATATATATTTTTATTTGTTTTCTTCTTTAAATTCTTCTGTTATTATTTGATTCTGTGAGCTACATGTCATACAACATATACACATACAACATGATTGTATCCCTTTTTCACATAATATACATGTAAATAAATATGGAAAACATAACCATAAACATGGATCTCCACTAGATTTTATTTCTTCTTTAATTTCACTCATTTTATTTAAAAAAATAAAACCAAAATAACATCAATTTTATTTTGGTTGTTTAAACTTTTAATACTTTAATATGGAATACCTTTATTTATATTGTATATATCGAATAACAATCCTGAACCTAAGAGGAAAGGTATAATATTATCTGTATTTTTTTTATTTATATTTACGTCTTTATTAAAATATTTATATAAATGATATCTAAAATTTTGAAATTTTACAGGTTTATTATTCTTATAAAACATATCTGTTAAATTTGTGAATACACACCCTTTTGTCACTATCCAACTAATACATGTAAGTAACAAAAATATTATATGTAATCTTGGCATAACGATAATAAAAGGAAGAAATAGAAACACCGTAAATATATGATGAAGTATATTTAATGTTTTCCCAATATATGTATCTATCATTTCAAAACTGTTATCAATAATAATTTCAATTAAAACTAAATATATAAAAATAACTATTAGTGTACTTTTATTCATTTGATATTAACACTAGTTATTTTTTATATTTTTATTTTCCAAATATTCCTTTAATTTTTGTTTAATTTTTTCGTGATTGGGAGATATATCTTTAATGGGTATTAATGCGCAATCATTATTTTTTTTATTATTTGTTTCGCTTTTATAATATGAAATTGTTTTGTTATATAATTCATAATCTTTTATGTAATCTTCAGCATTATCAAAATAATTATTTCGATAAATTTTTGTATTACTATATGAAGTTATTTTCATAAACAAAGGATTTACAACAAATAATATAGAAATTAATGGAGTAAAAAATCCCATAATATGTTTATTGTGTTTTTTTTAAATGAGTTAAAGATATTACACACTATTTATATATACATAATATGTATGATTTACTAACGAGTATTCAATTAACCCTACGAGATATTCTTACTACAGGTAATGTGTTTTTGGATACTATTATTAGTTTTATTATTTTTTCATCAATATCTTCGTTCTCATTATCAAAATTTAATTTTAAAAATTTATATAATAGAGTTATTGGTTTGTATAATGGTAACAACTACTGTGAAATAATTATTGAAGGTAAGCAAATTGATTTTTTATCAAGATATTCGGAGAAAGCAACCTCGAGTGGTGTATATAGTGATTCGTATAGATCTATTTTTAGTTATATAACTAATAATATATTTGAGAAAGATGATATTAAATATATAAAGGAGACTTACTGTTCCCAAACACAATCAAGATATGATACTGATTATAATCATTCAAAAGAAATATATATTGTTAATAATTCAAAACCTTTTTTTATTGATGAAGATATATATTGTATTGTAGATAAAGATAGTGATTATGTAGAAGGAAGTGATGAAAAAGAAAGAGTAAAAATGGAAAGAATAATTATAAAAATTTTTTCATATAAATTAAAAATAAATGATCTACATAGATTTGTTGAAAAAATAAAAACAAATTATCTTAACACGATAAAAGAAAAAAGGTGTTTCAATAAGTATATTTATACTCTTGAAAAAACAACATATGAATCTTCGATTAACGAGTGTTGGAGTGACTGTGTATTTAAAAGTAATAGAAATTTTAAAAATACATTTTTTGAGAATAAAAATGAAATAATTGAACAAATAGATTTTTTTTTAAATAACAAAGATTGGTATGATAAAAAAGGAATACCTTATAATATGGGAATTTGTCTTCATGGATTACCTGGAACTGGTAAAACATCATTTGTAAAAGCTCTTGCGAATTACACAGGAAGGCATATAGTTCAATTATCACTTAAATTAATACAAACAAAACAAGAGCTTGATAGCTTTTTTTATGAAAAAATGTATACATGTCATAATAAAGAAGAGTGTGATTTTAAAGATAAAATTATTTTACTTGAAGATGTTGATTGTGCTAATGATATTATATTTCAAAGGAAATCTTTGATAGAAGAAAATAATAATGAGAGTAGTAAGAATAATAATATAAATATAAATAGTTGCACAATAAATAAAGAAGGTTCTTCTGTTACAACAACAGAACTCTTAGAAAAAATGAAACTTGAATCAACATCAAAAAATAAAATAACACTTGATGATATTCTTAATTTATTTGATGGTGTAAAGGAAACAAGTGGAAGAATAATAATGATGACTACAAACTATTATAATAAACTGGATACAGCTTTTACAAGACCTGGTAGATTTGATATCACTCTTGAATTAAAAAACGCAAATAAAGAAATAATTATGGAAATGTTTAAAATGTTTTTTAATAAAAAGTTTCCTAAAAAATATATAGATTGTATTCGTGAATATGAGTTATCTCCTGCTGAATTAGTAAATATATATTTAACATGTGGTAAAAAGGAAACAGATTTTATTAATATGATAATAAAAAAAAATGATATATAATCGTTTGGTATTCATTTAATTATTTATAAATTAGATGAATTTAATTTATATTATATAATTTACATTAATCTGGGGAAACCAACAAGATTAGCACCAAGACCGAATCCAGCACCAGAACGTGCGGAAACAGCCATGGAAGGGATATATGTATCAAGTATAGCAAAGGTTGCTGCGGCAGTCAAAGCCAATAATACAATTTCTTCCAATACAAGTGCTTTCTTGGGAATAACAAAAGCAGCAATCGCTACCATAAGACCCTCTACTAAATACTTAATAGCACGCTTAAACATTTCCGTGAAATCAAAAAGTTCCGTCATTATAGTAATTAATTAGAAAAAAATAATAGTGGTTAAATACACTTAAACGTAAAAAATATTACATGTATATGAGTTTTTCAAAAGAAGTAAAAACTGATTACATCGACCTTTTAGACGAAGACAAACCAATTGGTGGGCAGAAATTTACATGTGTATCATTTATTTCACCTGAAAAGATTTTAAAGGATAAGAATCTATTCTTTTTTGAACAATTTCTTAAAAAGTGGGATTTCCTAAAGTCTATGGAAAAGTTTCACCAGTTTATGAATTTTATAAGTTATAAATATAAAGTAAATTTTGATAGTATGAGCGAGGATTTAAAATCATTTGTAACTGAAGAAAAAGATAATTTATTAAAGACAACAATCGAGGATGAGTATAAGAACTTTTTGGATGAATGTGAAGAAAAAATGGAAAAAGAGTTTAATATCAAAAATAATTTCCAGACCAATACACGAGGTATTAAGGTAAGAGGTTCTTTTTCCACTCAAGAAGAAGCTGAGATGAGATGTAAGTTGTTACGCGAATCTGATCCTAATCATGATGTTTATGTTGGACCGGTTGGACTTTGGATGCCATGGGAACCAGAAGCATATAAAACAGGGCGCGTTGAATATCTTGAGAAGGAACTTAACGATCTTATGCATGAAAAAATTAAAAACGAAGAAGGGGCTAAACAGGAATTTGATACTCGTGTTCGTGAAGCAAAAGAAAAGGCTATTCAAGATAATATTAATAATTCAGAAAAATCTGGTTCTACACTTTCACAAAAAATCGATGCTTCTGGTAATCTTATTAACACAAGAGTTGTTAATTTCGATGAGATTGATGATGATGATGTTCTTGTAGGACCTACAGATCAATCAGCTTCAGTAAATATAAGATCAGAATTGTTTGAAAAGGATGATGATTTTAGAAATAAAAAGTCTGATTAAGTAAGTAATCGTTGATTATTTATTATTGATATAGGTTTAAATTTTAATATATCTATTTCATTTAGTGTTGTTGGAAAATCATCCATACCATATATGTCTTGAAGAAGCATCCATTCGAACATTCCCCCAGCATATACATAAACATTATTGAACCCGAAATTTATTAAATCTTTATATTTTAAGTATATCTTATTATCACAGTTATTTTTACCATAAATAATAATATTTTCATTAAATTTATTATTGTCTATCATATCATTAATATATAATTCTTCTTCATTAGGATTAATTGTATTTTTTATAAGATTTGATATATTTTTGTTAGAAAGTGTTGTAATAATATTATAGTTTTTATCTATAGCACATTTCATATCTTCAAAACCAACTATATTAATATTATAATTTATTTGAGATGTATTGTTTCCCATACTTTGACTTTTGATAATATGTTTAATATAATTTTAACGAGTTAATTATATTAAATTGTAACTAAAATTACATAAAAATAATATTTTTATTATTAAATGAATAATATTTTATACTTTCCTTTTTTTAAAGGTCAAACCATTAAAAATGGTATAAGAAATTATGATATTATAAAAAAATCAATACCAAATGGATATAAAATAGAAAAGTATTCTAATTTAAAGAAAGATAGCGTTGCTTATTCAGACCTTATTCACTTTTTTAAATATTTAAACTATAATAAGTATAATAAAATTATTGGTGGAGATCACTCGACGTCAATTGCTACACTTCAACATAGTGTAATAAAAAATAGAGATTTAAAGGTTTTATGGTTTGATGCTCATCCTGATATAAATACATATGAAATGTCCAATACAAAAAATATACATGGAATTCCTCTTGCTGTTGCAACTGGTCTTGAAAATAATTTTTCATTTACGAACATAAAGATCCCATTCGAAAATATTATGTATGTTGGTATAAGAAGTATAGATAAATATGAGAATCAAATTATTAAAACAAACAATATACAATATTTAACTGTAGAAAATATAATAGAATCACCAAAAGAATGTCTTGATAAAATTAAAAATTTTATAAAAGATAGTAATGTTCATATGTCATTTGACGTTGATTGTTTAGACCCTTCAATAATGTCTACAACAGGGACTCCTGTGGAAAATGGTTTGTTTATGGAAGATATAGAAAAGTTAATACTTCCAATAAAAAAACACATAATATTTAGTGAATGTCATGAATTTAATATACAAAATAATTTTAATTATAAAGATAAAATTTTTATAAAATCTTGTGAATCTTTAAATTCAATTTTTAAACTTATCTTTTAGTTTATTATAGTCATTATTAGTGATAATAATTTGATTACTGTATTCACATATAGTATTAATTGTATTGATACTATATTCATTTATTCCAACCCTTTTAAAGAACTCTTTTATTTCAAATTTTGTTTCTTTATGATTGTTTTCATTCCTCATAAGTTCTCCATTACAGTTCATTGACGTTCCAATTCTAAATTCACGAGAATCATTAAATTCACTCCAATCTCTTCCTTCGCTGAAACAGCGTGTCATAATACTTTCGGTTCTGTTTTCACACATTATTTATTATATCTAATAATATTTATTTAAATATAATAATTTCAATTTTATATAATTGTTATTTTATGTTCAATTAAATGAAACAACTATTTCTACATTTTCCTTTTTTATACTTTTTGAAGCAAGAATAGATAATTCTTCCCGTTTTTTACGTGTTTTTTGTGATTTTGTTGCTGAACCACAATCATCACCCAATTCTTTTTTACGCGATGAACTATTTCTTGAATCCATATCATCTTGTATAATTTCATAGTTATCTTGTATATACTTAACTACTTCATTTTCTAAGGCCCATTTAAAAAAATTTAATTGGCCAATCGTTGTTTGAATATAAATATCATCTTTATATGGAATTGATATACGGTCCCACCTACAAAAAGGATCAAATCTTTTTTTTGAATATGCTTTTAATTTTAACTTATAATCATTATATACTTTGAATCTAATACAAACACCACTTTCCTTTTCTATATCATAAACTGTGTAATATTTTTTAGCAAAGTTGGTGGCAAACCAATCTACAATTCTTAATGATATAGATGATGCACCGTTAATAATATTTAACATCTTTTCTACATTTTCTGGGTCTTTATAGAAAAGCATTAAATTGTTTAATAATAGTTCGTTTTGTGTCCCGTAATAAGATGACATTTGATAATATTATTAGTATTATTCTTTTAAATACTAATAACCTTTTTTTAATATTTTCAACGACTTTGTAAATTCAAATTTTTTTATGTCTGTTCTTCTACGCTGTATATTACATTCAAGACATGAAATAACCACATTATCTACATTATGACCTATATCATTATCAATCCTATCAAGTGACCATTGTTTTTTTTCAAGCGTAGAATTATATAATATTTTTAGTTCGCAACTACAATAGTGGCATGATAATTTTGATATCATTATTTTTTCCAAACACTCTTCGTATTTTATAAAGTGTTCTTCGTCTAAAACGTTCTTTTTACGGTCTTGTTGTTTATATCCGTTTATCTTTTTTTTTATTTCTGTTTGATAAATTATAGAATTTTCACAATCTTCACCTATATATATTTGATTTATACATGATCTTTGTTTATAGTGAATTACATGTGGATGTGTTGTTGTTTTTTTATCATTTAATTTTATTTTACATGCTTTTCTTATATTATATCTATTATGTTGTCCATCAATTTCTATTTTTTTACTAATGTCTTCATCACTATTATCCATAATATATATGATAAAATATATTATAACATATAATATTAAAATTGAATTTTATTTTATAAATTGTATATTAATAATAAATAATATGACTGGCATTATAATCCCACCAATAGAGTACACACGTGAATTAATTAATTCTAATTGTGATTTAGATTTTATATCAAGATGTGTATTATTACTTATTCCAGAAATTGTGAAAAAAGTATTAGAGAAAATAAGAGAAGATAAAAATAAATTATATGAAGCAAAATCACATAATGCTAATATATTGAATAATCCAAGATTTTCAAATTTGCTTAGAAATCCAATACCAGGTATGGTACCCATTACTCTAAAAGAAGAGCCTACTATTAAGAAGAGATTATTGTATGAACTTAAACCAATTGAACATTGGAAACATAAATATGGTGAAAGAAATCATCAATACGATATGTTAGATTATGAAAGTTCATATCAGGAAGTTATCAGTCAAACTATAAAAGGGTTAAAAAAAATATTTATAGACTTGAATATATACAACGAAACAAAAGAAACAAATGATATACATGATAATATTACTATTCATCATTTAATAATAGTTGATTGGAATTAAACTTAACTAAAAATATATATTATAACTTTTTATTTATCATAACTACTTTTTATATGTTGAATATCTTTTAAAGTTTCTGGTAATATAGTATTTCCTTTTTCTATATTATCAGTAATCATATTGGTTTGCTCTATAGTTGATGTAATATATAAATCAGAAAGAGGTGATACAAGTGTAAACAATAAATTTAATAATGCTCTCATGTATTTACTTTTTATCATAACAATAGATTGCGAAAGTTTGTTATACTTAACATAGTCTTTTTTCCTCTTGTTTTTTATTTTTTTTATAAATTTACTTAATCTGTATACATAATTAATAGGTATATTGTTGTCATCATCTCCCTTAAAAACTAAAGTAAAATTATCAATACTATTATCTTCATAATAACTTAACCACGTGTTTGTCATGTTGTTATATTGTTCTTCTATGTTATTAATGTTAAAATTAAATTCTATAATACATGAATTCTTAATGTTTTTATTAACAGTTTCTTTATTATCATCATTATGTATTTCATTATTTATTAAAAATGAACTCATATATTTTGTCTAAGATAAAACTTTCTAAATATATCTTTAAATTAGTTTAAATATAACTTTTTATATACATATATTATGACAAGAGGTGATAACATACTTAAATATAAAAATATATATAACAATCAACATCAAGTGTCTAAGAATATAGAAGAAGAAAAAAATGAAACTCTTACTGAAAAAGATCTGGATACATTTCTTGAAAATGAAAAATGTAAATATGAGAATGAACCGTGGAATAAACTTAATAAAACCGATAAAATAAAAAAATTGAACGTTTTTGCTGAAAATTATGTAAAGGAAAATTCTATAATAGATGAATTGAAGACAATGGAAAAATTTTTAAAGGCTTCACTTGAATCCAAAAAAATATCTAAAATAAAAGACATAAAATATGACAAATCAACCGGTCAAATATTAGAAATAAATGGTCTAAAATATGATAAAGATATAAATAGATTTATGATATTAAAATCAAATGATAATCATATTTCTACATCAAAAAATTTGGGTACACCAAAAAAAACAAAACCAAAAATAAAAAGAACTATGAAAAACAGCCCAAAAAAATGTGACAAATAGAATAGTAATATATACTTTTATATACTTTCATTTAATATTAAAATTGAAAGTATATAAAATAATTATCATATTGATAAATAAAAATAAGTATACTTATGTGTGACGATGTATTGGAATTACTGAATGTTAATATATGGCATGAAAATATAGAAAAAAAATCAAAACAACTTATTCAAATTTTAGAAAAATATCATGATGATATAATTGAATATATATTTTATCAAATTGAAGATTATGTTAAAAATTATGCCATTAACTTTTGTGAAGAAAAATTCGAAAATATGATGGAATATGATGTAATTACAATTATAAAAGAACATATACGTCATTTGTATATCCATTTTAAAGAGGAAAGTATTAAAAATAATACTTCAAGTGAAATTATATTACTAATAAACGAAACAGGTATTCTATATAATGAAATACTTGACTATGCAGCCGAATATTATTTATGTCATGCTTATCCAACAATATATAGTGTTATAATACCAAGACGTAGCTATAAAAAAAATGATGTAAGAGAACTACCAAATATTAAAGATATAAAGGATAAAATAATATTTGTAGAAAATTGTTATCAACCGGAACAAAGAACTGAAGAGTGGTATGAATTTAGACACAGTCTTATTAGTGCGAGTGATATTGGAAAAATATTTTCAACTCCCAGTTCTCTTAATCAATTAATTTTAAAAAAATGTGAACCATATAAAGTTTTCAGCGGTGGAAAAACAAATTTAAACTCCCCTCTTCACTGGGGTCAAAAATATGAACCAGTCACGGTTCTTTTATATGAAGATAAATACGATACAACAGTTGGTGAATTTGGATGTATTAGGTCAACAGATGTTTCGTGTATCGGTGCTTCACCTGATGGGATTAATATTAAAGAAACATCTCTTATCTATGGTAGAATGCTTGAGATAAAAAATGTTGTATCACGAGAAATTAATGGAATACCAAAAAAAGATTATTGGATACAAATGCAAATACAAATGATGGTATGTAATCTAAAGGAATGTGATTTTTGTGAAACAAAATTTCTTGAATATAATGATTACGAAGAATTTAAAAACGACGGAACGTTATTTGAAACAGCAGATGGTAATAAAAAGGGAATTATATTACAATTTGAAATATTAGATAACCCTGTATATGAATATAAACCTATAAATATGGATGATGAAGAATTTATTAAATGGAAGGAAATATGTATTGAAAAACATGGTAAGGAAAATTTTATAAAAGAGATATATTGGAAGGTTGTTGTATTTAGTTGTGTATTGGTTCGTAAAAATAACTTTTGGATTGAATCAGCTATTCCTAAAATAAAAGATGTATGGGATATAATAGAAAAAGAAAGAGTAACAGGTTACGAGCATCGTATACCAGAAAAAAGAAAAAAAAAGGCTATAGAAATAGATGAGTGTATGATTGATATAGATGATAATGACAATATATTAAATAAAGATATTCAACCACAAGAGCAGTTTCAAACAAATATAAATAAAATAAATGGTTTTGAAATTAAAGTGAGAACAAAATCATTCGATGAAACAAAAAAAGAAATGGATAATAAGTTAGAAAATTTTCAAATAAAATAACGTCCCTATTATTAATAAAAATATGTAATAAAATATCTCATATGAACTATATTTTTTTATATTTAATTTGTCAATAACTATTCTATGTAAGCCACCCATACTTATAAATAAAAATATTGTTCCAACAAGATATTTAAATTCGTTTATGTTTATTTGGTTTACAGCAAAAAAATGTATCATCTTATCTCTAATTTCAAATGTATTCATATTTAATATATATGAATATTTTATTGTTATTTTCTAGCGTTCTAGCAAAAAATCTATAAAAACATTATTATGAAAATATATCGATTTATAATTATATAAATATTTTCATAATAATTATAAACCCTATCTAGAGAGAATACTAGAAACAAGCATTTTATAATCTCGTTTCTCTCGTGGATCCCATGGAGGAAGCCATGTATCCGAATAACGTTC